>Ga0304730_1000087_pt1 | contig 89956 bp, 114 predicted proteins | sample M_130628_MF_Meta_FD_190474 | JGI IMG/M metagenome (GOLD analysis project Ga0304730, IMG submission 190474) | Freshwater microbial communities from Lake Montjoie, Canada to study carbon cycling - M_130628_MF_MetaG (v2) (version 2) | ecosystem: Environmental > Aquatic > Freshwater > Lake | place... | reverse complement strand
TATAGGTGTTATTATGGACTTAGATATTGTAAAGCTAATCAGCGAAGTAGGTTTTCCTATTACTGCGGCTATTGCATCAGGATACTTTGTGTTTTTAACCCTAAAGTTTATCTTAGCTGGAGTAACTGGCAGCGTTAATGGCCTATCACAAATTACTGCTAGCCTAGATCAGCGTATTGATACTATGACTGATGAACTACAACGAGTAGATGCACAAATTAGCTATGCACTAGGTTTAAGTCCAGACTATATTCGTATTGCCCGTAGTGAGCCAAAAGATATAAGGAAAGACTAATGGATATGATAGAAATTGTAAACCGTTATGGCTTTCCTATACTAGCAGCCCTAGGCATGGGTTACCTAGTATACTATGTGTGGACTTGGGTAACCAGAGATATTAAACCTGTGCTAAGTATTGCTAATCAAACACTAGTAAAACTAATAGACCGCATACGTGTTTTAGATAATGACTTAATCAGACTACATGAAAAGACCAGAGTAGTTTTACAACTACGTGGTAGACTAGTAGAACTTGAACGGGCAATTGCTGAACAAGAAATTAACAGGAAAAAAGACAGTGCTTAAAGTTAGCCGAGACGATGTAGACCGTGAGGAAATCACTGAATTTCCACTTGACACTAGATTTATTAAACTGCCGATCGAAAACTACCTAAAGTTATTGGGTGCCTGGGATAGTATGAATCGCCCACAAATTGCACTAATCAACGCAATTAACAATCCCAAGTATAGATTTGTATGCGCTGCCTTAGCCAGACGCTTAGGCAAAACTTATATTGCTAATATTATTGCACAATTGGTCTCCTTAGTACCAGGCTGCAATGTCTTGATCATTTCGCCTAACTATAACTTGTCCAGCATTTCATTTGAACTGCAGCGTAAGTTTATCCGACACTTTGATCTTGAGGTGGAGCGTGATAACTTAAAAGACAAAGTGGTAGAGTTGTCAAACGGATCCAGTATTCGTATGGGTAGTTTAAGCACAGTGGATTCTACAGTTGGACGCAGCTATCAAATTATCCTATTCGACGAGGCTGCACTAGGTGATGATGGTGAATCAGCATTTAATGTACAGTTACGACCTACACTAGACCGACCAAATTCAAAGGCGATCTTTATTTCAACGCCCCGCGGTCAGCAAAACTGGTTTTCAAAGTTTTATCAACGTGGTTATAGTAGTGACTATCCTGAATGGTGTTCGATTCAAGCAGACTATACTGAAAATGCTAGGATGTCGGAGTCGGACGTAGCTGAAGCTCGCCGTTCAATGTCAAAGGCAGAATTCGAGCAAGAATATTTAGCTAGCTTTAATGTGTTTGAGGGTCAGGTCTATAATTTTAGCAGGACTGATAATGTTAGTGAATATGAGCTGGAGTCGGGTTGTGAGTTTATTGCTGGTTGTGATCCTGGCTATCGCGATGCTACTGCTTTCGTGGTTATTAGTTACAATCCTCGCACTGATGTATTTCATGTGGTAGATGAGTACCTAAAAAGCGAACAAACCACAGACAAGCACGCAGAACACTTTCGTGAATTAAATGACAAGTGGGGAGTAGAGGTAGTATTTATTGACTCGGCAGCAGCGCAATTTGCCAGCGACCTTGCCTATACTTACAACATTTCAACCACCAAAGCTAAAAAAGACGTGTTACCAGGAATTGCCTATGTGCAGACATTGGTAGAAACTAACCGATTAAAAATTGCTCCACATTGTACAAATGCTTTAAATGTAATGGACCAATATCGTTGGGATAGTAAAGAGAACCTACAACGGGAACGTCCTGTGCACGACGAATACTCACACATGGCAGACGCGCTGCGTTACGCCCTGTACACGTATACTATCTAGCAATACAAAATTTTCATATTGACCATAGCACGCCTTTGGTGTACAATATGAAATAATAATACCATAGCGGTGAAAAAATGGATAAAACAGAATACTATTTAGAGCTACAACGCGTTTTTGCAAGTGAGTTTAGCTTTTACTTAAAAGCAGCAAACTTTCATTGGAACGTAGAGGGCATGCTGTTTTATCAACATCATGGCTTGTTTGAGCAAATTTATACCGAAGCATACGGCTCAATCGACACATTTGCAGAAGAGCTACGTGCACTACAAATTGTAGCACCTGCTAGCTTATCGCGGTTTGCACAGTTAACTTATGTTCAAGACGAGAATACGCCAGGTGACTGGAGGTCAATGTTGCAAGAACTGCTTATGGACAGTGACATGATGGCGTTAAAATTTCAACAATTGTTTGTACTGGCTGAAGAAGCCGGCGATCATGGGCTGTCAAACTTTTTAGCAGATCGTCAAGATGCACACAAAAAACATTCGTGGATGCTACGCAGTTCACTAAAATAAATGGCAAAAAACACAAACAAACGTATACCCGTTAAACACGTTAGAGATAAGGCCAAGTCAGCTTACGAAAAGCAAGATCACTGCTATATCTGTAAAACTAATCAAGACTTGGAACTACACCATCTTCACAGCGTAACACTTTTGCTAGAGCGTTGGGCACAGAAGCAAGGGTACGATATTTCAACTGATGAGGGAATTTTAGCTGTTAGGGATGAGTTTATTGATAGCCATCGTCAAGAGTTGTATGAGCAGGTTTACACCCTATGTAATCCTCATCATGTAGCGCTTCACGGTGTTTATGGTAAAACTCCTCAGCCTGGCAGCGAACCCAAGCAACAGCGTTGGATTGAAATTCAGCGCCAAAAATTACAGGGTATTGGTGAGATTCCTAAGCAAAGCTACGGAAGTTTCTTTAGCGAATTTTGTTAGGAAAAACTTATGGGCTTAATTACAAATAGCGTGCAGTGGATTCGTGAAAAATTGAATCCTGCACAAGAACGAATTGCACAGCAGGAAGGTACACACGTTAATACAACCAGCAAATTGTTGTATAAGCAAGCCTTTCAGCAACTACAGAGCGTAAATCGTAGTGTAAATATGGTAGTAAGCGCATGCAGCTCACTAGACTACGATATTAAAGACAAGCTCTATGAAGGCACAGTAGCGGGTGTTAGGCAAAAGCAGTTAAACACACTGCTGAATTTTAGACCTAATCCTTATCAAAGTGCACAAGAATTTCGTCAAGCAATTTTTACAGACTTGTTGTTGGAAGGTAATGTATTCGTACATTTTGACGGTACATTTATGTACCACCTACCAGCAGAGTATGTAGAAATTTTAACTGACACTAAGACTTTTATTAGTGGTTACAGATACAACGGTTATATTGTATTTCCAGAAAAAGAAGTATTTCATTTCCGTGATTTAAGTTCGCGCAGTATTTATCGCGGTGCTAGTAGGCTAGAGGCTGCACAAAATAGTATTAACGTGTTACAAAGTATGCATCAGTTTCAAGAACAATTTTTTGACAATGGTGCAGTATTTGGTTTAGTACTTACCAGTGAAAATACACTTTCACAAGTAGCTAAAGAAAAAACTATTCAATACTGGCTTCAACGCTATAGCACTAAAAGCGGCGGCAAACGTCCACTAATTCTAGATTCTGGCTTAAAGCCACATCAGATTAGCAATCAAAATTTCAAAGACATGGATTTTGATCAAGGTATAAAAACACACAACGAATTAATTATGCAATGTGTGGGTGTTCCGCCACTACTAGTAGACGGTGGGAATAATGCTAATATTTCGCCAAACTTGCGCTTATTTTACCTAGAAACTATAATGCCAATTATTCGTAAATACACCAGTTCGCTGGAACGATTCTTTGGCTATGATGTTGAAGCAATTACCGCAAGTGTAAGCGCCCTGCAACCAGAATTAAAAGACATAGCTAGTTACCACGTATCACTAGTTAACGGCGGCATTATTACACCAAACGAAGCTAGGCAAGAATTGCGGTATCAGACAATGGATGGGCAGGATGAATTACGTGTTCCTGCTAATATTGCTGGTAGTGCTGTAAATCCAGCACAAGGCGGTCGTCCCGCCACAGACCCTAAAGAATAACGGGGAGAACATATGGTAGATAAAAATAAAGTACTTACACTAACGAGTACTTTTACTAAAAGTGATCTACCTACCAAAGATATGAGCATTGATTCGATTATGATCGAAGGTTACGCAAGTACTGTAGATACAGATCGTCAAGGTGATATTGTACCAGCCACAGTGTGGAAAAAAGGTATGCAAAATTACTTGAAAAATCCAGTAATTTTAGCTTATCACGATCACAGTGAGCCTGTTGGTAGGATGGTTGATCATAGAATTGACAGTAAGGGTTTGTGGATTAAAGCACGAATTTCTGCAGCCGCAGGCGAAGTGTTCAATCTTATCAAAGACGGTGTACTTACTGCTTTTAGTATTGGTTTTCGTATCGCTGATGCGGAATATAATGCAGCTGAAGAGCTGTTTGTTGTTAAAGACCTGGAACTACATGAGATTTCAGTAGTGTCCGTACCTGCAAATCAAAATACACTATTTAGTTTGTCTAAATCGTTTAAAACCGACGAAGAACTTAAATTTTTCAAACTGCAATTTGCGCCCAAGTTGGAATCAGCTAAAGGGCTAGAGTCCCCTGTGGAAGCAAATAGCGACACTACAAAGGAATGGAACATGGATCCTAAAGATATTGAAAAACTGGTGGCCGAGGCTGCCGATAAAGCTGCTAAACTAGCAGCTAAACAATTTACCGATGCTCAAGAAAAAGCTTTGGCTGAAAAAGCTTTGGCTGAAAAAGCTACTGCTGAACTAGACGCTAAAGTCAAAGCAGCCGTTGCAAGCATCCAAACAGTAGATACAGGCGCTGAGCGTCTACTAGCTGAAGTTGAGAAGCGTTTTGCTGCTGAACAAGAAGCTCAAAAGAGCGCTATTGCTGGTCTAGAGTCGGCTCTTAAAGAGAAAGCTCAAGAACTAGAAGCTATTCAGAAATCGCGTATGCAGTTCTTGGATGGCAAAAACGAAATGGCTTATAGCGACAAAGAAAAAGCCGTTATGTTAGCCAAAATGTCAAACAAGGGTATTGGGGACACCAAGTTTGGTCGTGAAATGATTGAAAAGTACGCTGGTTCGGGTCAAGGTCCTCACCTACCCGGAAATACTTGGGAACTTGAAGTTAGCCTAAACATGGAAGCTGAGGTTCGCCGCCGTCTAGTGGTTGCACCACTATTCCGCACGATCCAGATGCAGACAAATGTCATGCGTATTCCAGTTAATCCAGAAGCAGGTACTGCTCAGTGGATTGACAACAGCAGCTTTGGTGCATATCCTGCTAACGTCTCGGCAGCTAGCGCAGGTGCTAGTGCTGGTAATACAATCGTTCATGCACTTAAAGATATTGCTCTTAATTCGTACAAAGTGGCTACGAATGAGTACACCGCTTACGAAGAAGAGGAAGATAGTCTTATTGCTATTATGCCTGTAATTCGTGATGGCATGATTCGTCGTGTTGCTCGCGCAGTTGACAAAGCTCTGCTACGTGGTGCTGGTGGTACAGGCGATCCAATTAGTGGTTTGTCGTTGTTGGCTTTCCCAAGCAGCTCAACCGCATACACAACTAACGCTAACCTAACTACAGGTGCTAACGTTGCTACCCTACGCGCTATGCGTAAGCAGCTTGGTGTTTGGGGTCTTGATCCTGCAGATGTGGTTTATGTTGTTAATACTGCAACTTACTACAACTTGCTAGACGATCCAGTCTTCCAGACAATGAACCAAGTTGGTCCATCAGCTACATTGCTAACTGGTCAAATTGGCCAGATCGGTAATAGCCCAGTTCTAGTTTCTGGCGAGCTGGATGGTACTACGACTACAGCTGGTACTACTTTTAACTCTACAGCAGGTGTTGTTCTAGCTCCTGGTAACTTTATCGTTGGTAATCAGCGTGGCTTGCGTATTGATACGCAAGAGCTAGTTGAAACACAACGTCGTGTTATGGTTGCTAGCCTACGTACTGGTTTTGTGCAAGTCACAAGCAATTACGGTCCTGGTGTTGCACGTTTGGTTGTTAATTGATTTTTTAATCAATCTAAGACAGGTCTTTCGAGACCTGTCTTTTACATGGGCTTTGCGGAGTCTATGTAAAAGACACAGGGGAAAAACATGGCATTAAATTTAATTACATTAGCTGAATATAAAACTTATGCCGGAATTAAGAGTACTAATTACGACAGAGAAATTGCTGGACTAATTCCCCGCGTAAGTGAACTAGTAAAAAAATATTGCAATAAAACTTTTGTAGACTATGTTGACGTAGACAAGATTGAGTACTTTAACGGCGAGACTAGTTATAGTGGTGCTGGTCTAAGTAAATTTATTTTGCAAGAAAGCCCGGTTATTGCGGTTAGCGAACTTGCCCTTAGCACAAACTATGGTCAAACGTATACAGCACTAACACAGTATGTAGACTGGGTACAAGACGGTGATGAAGTTTTGTCTATTGGCTCACAAGGATTTATTAAATATATTCGCGGATATCGCGTTACTTATCGTGCAGGATATGACGACGTACCTAGCGACATTGCACTAGCTATCATGGATTTAGTTACCTACTACCGTCAAAATGACGCTAGTATTCACAGTACAAAAGCACCAGGCACTAATAGCGTACAGATTGAATATATTTCAACCACAACATTACCTGCTCATATTCGACGTGTGCTAGACTTGTACAAGGCTGATTACACATGAGTATTAAAGATTTTACAGCAGCTATTCAAAGCGCTGCTTATAGAACATGGTTATCTAAACTAAAAGATAATATTCTTATTCAAAGCAGTAAAGAGTTGCGTAAAAAAGAACAAACTGCAGGAAAAACTAGTTTTTATGTTACGCAAACACAGATTAGACAAATCTATGAACGAATAACTGGTAAAGAAATAGATGTTGGTACATTAGGTGAAATTTTTAATGCCTTGCAAGAAGAAAATGAAAAAATAACTAATCCAGTAAAACGTAGAGAATCTGCTGGACAAGTTATTAATATTGGAACTGGTGAACAAGCAATATTTTTTGAATCTATTGGTTTCGATACTATTAGTACTAAATTCCAAGAAGTATTCGAAGATGATAATGTTAAAGCCGCATATGCAAATGCTACATTGCGAGAGTATGAAGCACGTTTAGCAGAATTAGAGTCGCAATATGGTAAAGGCAAAGTACCTCAGTCTCAATTAGATGATATTAAAAAAGAAGCTGATAGACATGGTACTTTTGGTTACTACGTTAATAAAGGTCATGTGATTAGTGTAGCAACTAACCTGTTGAAAAAAACCAGAGAAGATATTGACAAAGTTGAAGGCTTATCAACCAATCAAAAAGAAGCTTTAAAGGCAGCTTTAAAAGCATATATTGCTAAACTCGAAGCAGATGATATTCTTACTAGTAACTTAAAACAAATTGATCAAACTATCTATGCTAATTATGTCAAAGACAGTTATGGTAAATATTTAGTAGAATTTCAATTTGGTGTAGAAAATCAGCTTTCTGGATCAGTAAGTGCTAATATACTTGAAGAAATTAAAGATCTGTTTACACTAAAAACAGAAGATGCAGAAGCAGTTATAAAAAACTCACCTACACTAGGACAAGCATTATTACAAACAGAAGGGTCGCCTAGTTTTATTCAAATGCTTGCTGATAATTTAACTGATATTATTCAAACTGGTAAAAGTAAGAAAAAAACTTATACTGGTCAAACTGCTGAAGTAGCTAGAAAATCTACTAAAGTACTTAAAAGTAATAATAAAGCTAAAATTTCAAAACTTAAAAAAGTACTTAGTGACATAGATCAAGCATCTAATAAGCCCACAGTTATTCAAGCTGCGCCTATGCAAGCAGCTACAGATTTAACTTCATTGCTTGCACTATTCAATGGTAAATTACGAGAAGCTATTGTTAAAAATATGGGCACAGGCTCAAGTACCAGTGTATTAAATTACAGAACCGGTAGATTTGCAGACAGTGCAAAAATTCAACGATTAACTGAAAGCAAGCAAGGTATGATTACTGCTTTTTATAGCTATATGCGTAATCCCTACGGAACTTTTAGTACTGGTGGTGCTCAGGAAAATCCTAGGAGCAGAGACCCTAAACTGTTGATAGCTAAATCAATCAGGGATATTGCAGCAGAAAACATAAAGAATAGGTTAAGGGCGGTGAATGTATGAGTAAGCGAACTAGTATTGTAAAAGCCCTTGTTCAACAACTTAACAAGATTAATGGTCAAGCACCTTATCAAGTTAATATGTTTAAGAATTGTTACGCTAAACTAAAGTTTTGGGATGAGGTAAAAGACTTTCCAAGTATATTTGTTACACCTACTAACGAAATCCGAGAGTATCATCCTGCTGACTTTAAGTGGGGATTTTTAACACTGTGCATTAGAGTTTACTGTCACGGCGAAACCAGCAGTGAACAGCTAGAAAAATTGTTAGAAGATGTTGAAACCTGTATTGATGCTAATAACAGATTAGTCTATAATACTGCAACCGGATATGAAACGACTGATATCTTAATTCAGTCAATTATAACTGATGAGGGGCTCTTAGCACCTTATGCAGTTGGAGAAATTACCTTACAAGTCCGTTATCAGATTATGTAAGCAACCATGCGGATAGTGCTAGCAACAGATAAAAGTCTAGTTAATGCACTTAGGCATTAAATAAAAAGGAATGAGAGATGTCATTTAATTTAATTCGTAATAGTCGGATGTTCTTCACGACTAATGTGGATGCATCGAGCGGGGTGGTAGCCTCCAGCGGATTCACATCAAGCAATACATATGAAATCCAAGTTCTAGATGGCTTCAGCTTTAGTCAAAATACAACGGCTGATGTGGTTACTCTAAATGAAGCTGGTGCAACACCTGTTCGCGGTCAACGTAGTTTTAACACGGCACTTGATCCAGTAGATTTTACATTTAGTACTTATATTCGTCCTGCTGACTCTAGCACTACTACCGCCGGTGGTTTTAACGCTGGGGTTCTTACAGTTCCAACACCCACAAGTATGTCGGCAAACGTTGCAAACGTTACACTTGCATTTAGTGTAAAAGATAGTGCAGCTAATGTTAGCACACCTGCAACAAAAGTACTTAACTATACACTAAGCCGCGGCGCTACTGCAAATGCTAATGTTATTACAAGCGGGGCATCTAATGTTGCTAGTTATTTTACAATTACAAACGCACCTACAGTAGTTACTAAAGCAGCTACAACTGGTGCACTTCCAGGAACATTTCCAACACTTACTACTAATGTAAATAATATTATTACTCCTACTTATCAGTGGGCTATTCAAGCTGGTAGTACAGGTAGTTTTACAAATATTACTGGTGCTAACACCAGTAGTTATGTAATCAATAGTGGTGGTGTAGAATATACAGCTGGTCTTGCTACTGGTGCTGCAACAAATACTTATCGTTGTACTGTAACTGGTACAGTTAATGGTGTAGCAGCAAGTACACTTGTTGACGAAATTACAGTTCCTGTTGTACAAACTGTTGCTACTGGTGCTGGTGCGATTGTTGTTGCTACAAGTAGTCTAAATAAAATCGTACCATCTGCAGGCGGTTCAGCATTTACAGACATTGATTTTACTAATGCTAGCGCAGGTATTAGCATTTATGAAGGTGCTACGCGACTAACTTTTGATGGTGTTGGTAGTCTTGCTCAAACTGCTAGTACGTTTAAGGTAACTTATACGGCTGGTACAGGTGTTGTAATTAATACTGGTGTTAATCTTGTTACTGCTGAAGAAGCCGTACTGTGGAATGCCCTAATGAGCACAACTAGTATTGGTGGTGCAACAGCAGGTTGGACTGATGGTTATCAGTATTCTAAACTAGTAGCTGACTACTCACAGGCTCACCAACTACAAAAGTTTGGTGTAATTATTGTACTAGACTCTAGCAGCTTTATTATCGATAATTGTGCGCTAGACAGTGCTACAATTGACTTTGGTCTTGATGCAATTGCTACAATTGCTTGGGCAGGAAAAGGTACTAAACTACGTCAACTGCCTGGTTTAACAGCTAGTGCTGGTACAACAGTTAATTTTGGTAGCGGTTTGACCGGTACAGCCAAAGGCAAAAACTACTTAGCACCTTATATTGCTAATAAATTAAGCACTATGAGCGTTAAGGGTGGTATCAATGGTACTGGTACAGTTTATTCAGTAGCCCTAACCGGCGGTCAGATGGTTATTAGTAATAATATCACCTACTTGACGCCAGCTAACTTGGGTATTGTTAACCAACCTATTACGTACTTTACTGGTACACGTAGTATTACTGGTACACTAAATGCCTACTTGCGTACTGGTACAGTTGCAGTTCCTAATAGTACAGCAACATTGCTAAGCGATATGTTAACACAAAGCTTGACTGATGTTAACCCTGCTTATGAAATGATTGTTGCAATTGGCGGTTCTTCAAACCCAATTCGTGTTGAACTAGATGTTAGCGCCGCAGTGCTAACCATTCCTAGTATTGCTACGGAACAGGTTATTAGTACAAGCATTAACTTTACTGGCCAAGGCTATACCACAGGCAATGCCTTTGATATTGCTCAGAGTAACGAAGTCGAAATTCGTTACTACACAGTACTTTAATAGCTTAAATACAAAGGAGCTGGCTTAGGCCAGCTCCCTTTCCCATAACAAAAGGTAAACATGTCTACACTTTCTCTTAAAAATCTACTAGTACCCTCAAAGTCAGTAGAAACCGAATATCCCGGCATGCCTGGATTTGTGCTACAGCTGAGTTTTTTATCTCGTGAGTTGTTGCTTAATATTCGTAAAAAGTCTACTAAAACCACATTTAAAAATCGTCAACCACAAGAAGATTTTAATGAAGACTTATTTTTGCAGCTATACTGCGAACAAGCAATTAAAGGTTGGAAAGGCCTTAAGTTAAGTTATTTAGAGCAATTGGCTCCAGTTGATTTAACAGGTCAAGATCCAGACGATTTCCTAGAGTTCACTGCAGAAAATGCACTGTACTTAATGAAAAATTCCAGTAACTTTGACGCATTTATTAGCGAACAGGTAAGCGATCTGGGAAACTTTTCTACCAGCAGCTCCACGAAGTAAGCGAGTTGCTGACTAACTATATACAAAATAGTTCATTGGCTATGACTAAGGCAGCATATTTTGAAATGTGCGAACAGTTAGGCAGTGAACCAGTAGAATCTGAAATACCCGTAGAATTTGATGATTTTCCACTAGATGTACAGCAAGCACTCAATGTCTATAAATTTATGCGAGACGATTGGGACGGCATGAATGGTGTATATTTAGGAAAATCCCTAGTAGGTATCTCCGAAATTTTTCAATTTTGTGATATAGATCCTAGCGATAGAAATATTGTATTTCAGTTAATTAAAATAATTGATAATATACGACAAGAAGATATAAACAGCAAAAAGAAAAGCTCGTCTAGTTAACCGACTAGACGAGCTTTTTTATTGTTTAAAAATTTCGGCATTGACATAAACCAGCCCATATGTTATAATGAACCTACATAAAAATGTGTAGAATATTTAAAATTCTACATAAGATAACCTGGAGATGCTATGGCAGGTAATACCGTAAATATTAAACTACAAGTCAAGTCTGACGGTAGTTTAGAAGCAAGTATTAATGATACCAAAGAACTTAACAAAGAGTTAGGTAAAGCTGTAAAACATGCACAAGAATACAGTAAAGTAGGTGCTAGTGCTGACAGTATGCAGTATGGTCGTGCTCGTGGCGCCAGCGGCTTAACTGGTGCTAGTGCCAGAGACTTTGCTAATGAACAGCAAGGTCTTGGTGGATTAGTTCGCCTATATGCAACACTTGCCGCTAATACTTATGCTGCTGCCACTGCTTTTAATTTTTTACGCGATGGATATAATGCAGCTATACAAGAGAATGCATTAACACAATTAAGTATTACTAGCGGCGTAGCTATTAATTCACTGGCTAAAAACTTAGTTGCCGCTACAGATGGTGCTATCAATTTTAAAGATGCAATGAGTGCTGCTGCCAAAGGCGTTACTAGTGGTTTAAGTAGTAAACAAATGTTGCAATTAGCTGATGCAGCTAAAAAAGCAGGTCAAACTATTGGTATTGACACTGCTGAAGCTATTAGTCGATTAACTCGCGGTATTACAAAGATTGAGCCTGAATTGCTGGACGAATTAGGTTTATTTACTAAACTTGATACAGCAGTTACAAATTATGCTCGCAGTGTGGGCAAAAGTGTTGGTAGTCTAACAGATTTTGAGCGGCGTCAAGCTTTTGCTAATGCTGTATTAAAAGAGGCAAAGGACAAGTTTAATGACGTTGACATTCCTGCTAATCCTTATGAAAAGCTAGCAGCAGCATTAAGTAATATTGCTTTGCAAGGCACTAAACTCGTTAATAATTTTTTAATACCAGTAGTTGAATTTTTTACAAATAATACTGGTGCGCTAGTAGCAGCGCTTGCTTTAATTGGTACAAAAATTATAGGCATGGCACTGCCAGCACTAAGTCAATGGCGACAAGGTTTAAATGATGCTGCTGAATTAGCAAAACGTCGTGCTTCTGAAATTAACGTAAGTTTTGGTGATGCTTTTGCACAAAAAATTGAAGCAAAGTATAATATACCAAAATTAAAAGAAAATTTGGATGAAGCTTTAAAAGCCTATGAAAAGTCTAGACAAGATTTTTTAGCCAAAGATAAAGCCTATGCTAGTGCTAAAGACGCACAAGATCAAAGAATTTATGGGGCTCTTAGCAAAGGTTTAAAAGGTTCAGAAGAACTTGGCAAGGACACTACTAGTGCAATACAACAAAAAATTGTTGATCTTCGTAAACAGGGTTTAAATGTTAGTGAAGCAGACAGAAAAGTCTTACAAGATACTGCTGATAGATTAGAAAAACAATTATTAATTTACGAAAGATTGATAACAGCTCGCAAAGCCCTTGCTGATGCAAATAGTAAATATGATGCAGCAGCAGAAGCTCCTAATCTTGAAGCTAGCTTACGTGAGCGAGTAAGCCTAGAAGCCAGAAAAAAAGCATTTAAAGCACAAACTGTTGCCTCAGCAGGAGACGATGCCCAAGTTTTAGGTATGAAAGATGCTTACAAAAATTTAAGCAGAACTATTAATGAAAATACTCTTGGTTTAGGCTACTTTGAAAAAGGTTTCTTAAGACTTCGTGGCGCTATGGTTATTGCTGCTACTACTGCAGAACTTGTAGCTGCAGCTTTTAATAGGATATTTTTTGTTATTACAGTAGTAATGACAATTATAAACGTTATAATTGATGTATTTAGTCGTGCACAAAGAGAAGCCAGTAAGTTAAGTAGTAGTCTTGATGCTTTAGGTAATGCTGCATCTTTAACTGATCAAATAATGGCACGTTTTGCGCGCAATATGAATTCTATAACTTTTAATGCAGTAGCAACAAATGCTAATGAGTTATTTGAAGGTTTAAAAGGTTCCATAGATGATTTTAATGATTATTTATATAAGCGCGGCCCCGTAGAAACTATTGCAGATAAACTTATAGATATTTTTACTCCAAGCAGTCTTGGATGGGGAAAAATTAGTAGTTTTGAAAAAAATGCAGCAGAATCCATTGCTAGTACATTAAAAACAATTCCTGAAGGCCCCGGAAAAGAAGCACTTAAACAAAAATTACAGAGTATTTTAGGTACTACAGCTCTTGATTCTGATTCTATTAGAAAAAGTCTTGATAATATTTATGATGAAAATAAATTAGCTCAAACTGTAAAAAATGCACAAGAGGCATTAGGGCCTGCAGTTGGTAAATTACAAGAGTATAATTCAGCTCTTAAAGGCCTAAAAGAAAGCCTTACTGCAGTAGGTACTAGTTCTAAAAATTTACAGAATAGTTTACTACAAAATGATCCTATTAGTAAGTTTGCTTTTGATGCAATCGATTTAGGTTTAAAATTAAGTAAAACTTATGAAGATGCACAAACAGCCGCTATAGCGTTACAAGATGTACTAAAAGATCCTACTGCACTACAACTATTGGGTGTAGAATATCAGGAATTAGCAAAACAAAGTCAACGGTCAATTAAAGATGCAACAGACTTAAATGAATTACAAAGAAATAGGGCACAACTAGAGCAAGACTTAATTTCAAATGCTGAAAAATTAAAAACAGCGTCTGGTAGTGATAAAAAGCAATTAGAAAGTACTAGACAAAATTTAGAAAAGTCTTTGGAAGTAGTTAAAATTAATATTGAAGAGAAAAGTGTTAGCAAAATTCAAGGCCAACTAAATAATATAGTAGATGTTATACTTACTAGAGCATTTGATATATTAGATAAAAAAACTGAACTGGCTAGACGACAAGCTCAAGTAGGAATTGAACGAGCAATTATAAGTGGTATGAGTGGTCCAGGCACAGCACAAGCACAAGCAGCCTTAGACAAAGCAGATGTTCAAATTCAAAGGGAGCAACTAAACTTAACTGCTGATATTGTTAAACAAGGTTTACAATCAAGAATTATCCAAGAGCAACAACTTTTACAACTAGAAGCTATTAATCAGGAACTATCAGGTGGCGGCACATCACAATCTAGAGCAGCTAATAAAAAAGCTCAAGAGGATCTAGGTAAAGTATTAGATGCAGTTCAAACAGGAAAAGTAGGGCCAGAGGTTAAAAATTTATCTCCATCAGCAATGAAATATGCTATGGAGTCTAAACAGATTAATCAAGGTATAGCTGCTCAAAATGCTGCACTAAATGCAAAAGATCTTGAAATATCACTTAAAAAACAATTAGCCACTTTACAGGAACAGCAAGGAGTACGTGGTCGTTTATTAGCTGCAGAGCGTGCACAAGCACAGTTTGAATTAGAGTCTTTTAATCGGCAAGGAATAACTCTTGAGTTTTTAAGTGAAGGTGGTAAACTACGTAAAGATCAACTAGAAGATGCGGTTAGGCAAAAAGATAATGAAATTGCTATGAAAGCAATTACTGATAAAATTGCTCAGGATGATTTAAGAATTCAACAATTAAAGAAAAATGGTAATGATAAAGAGTTATTGGCCGCTGTTCAAAAAAGTAAAGCTGATTTATTAAGTCAAAAAAGTACTCTAGAAAATCAACAAAAACAACAAGATCAGCTTGCACAAATTAAAAAAGCTCAAGAAGAAATTAGTAGGGCTTATGCAGCTATTACTCGTGAAATTGAACATCAAAATAGGATGCGTGATATTGCCATACAACAACAACGGCAAGATCTTGCTAATCAAGCCAGCCTTGTAGAATTATATAATAATGCTGGTTTAGTAACTGGACAACAGTTAGCAGGCGAGCAAAAATTATCTCAAGAACGTAAAACCGAACTAGATTATCAGCAACAACAAAATTCTTTGCAAGATAATTACGTTAAACAGTACCTTGATTTTCAAACAAAAATTGCTCAAGCTAAAACAGCTAATAAAACGTCTGACGTTACAGAATACGAACGTGCTCAAGACAGGTTAAAACTAGAGTTTGAGAGTGCTAGCGCCGCTAATGCTAAAAATAATATACAACAAAAATTTCTAGATGCACGAAATGCAGAAATTAATCTATTAAAACAAGTTAGAGAATACGAAAATAAATTAGCTGATGCTGCAATGGCTAGATTAAAATCACAGCAAGAACTTAATAGTTTAAGTGATAGCAATATGCCTTATCTAACCGATAAAGTTTTAGAAAACCGTTTAGCTCTAGAAAAAGAAATTGCAGATGAGGGCTTTAGACGTCGCCGACAAGAAATTGATTATTTAGATCAAATAAATCAAAGATTAATGGTAGAGTTAAAAATAAAATATGCTATTGCTGGTATAGCTTTTGATTCTACTGCTTATAATAATGAGCAAGCTAGATTAGATAATTTGCGAAAATCTTTAGGATTAGATGAAAAAACTTTTCAAGTAAAACAAGCACAAGCAGTAATTAATAATAAACTTACAGAAGATTTACAGCGCCTGCAGATGCAAAATACTCTGGCTGAACAAGGAAATAAAGCAGATCAAATTGCTTTAGATAATAAAAGCCAACTGCTATCAGCACAACAAAGTCTTAATATGTTAACACCACAACAAATTCAAGACCAACAAAAAATTATTGATTATGGTAAGTTAGAGGCAGATACAACTGCCGCTAAACGATCCGAAGATGACCGCTATACACAGGCAAAGTTAGAAAATGCAGCCGCAATTAAAAGAACTTTAGCAGCCGATGCAAAGGCTGATTTAACCCTATTAAATGATAAAGCTAAATTTATTGAGCAATCTCATCAAAATGAGATGAAAAATATTGCACAAACTATGGCAGGTAGAAAAGCTGCAATGGATTTGCAATATTCTATGAACGAACGCCAAAAAGCCTATAACGACGCATTTATTAAAATGTTTGACGGCATGGCCGATTCTATTATTGACTTTGTTAATACTGGCAAAGGTAATTTTAGCGACTTAATTGATAGTTTTATCAAAGATATTGCTAGGTACGAGCTACGTTTACAGATGTTTGAAATGTGGCAAAAACTTCGTCCGGGATTTGGCTTAGGTCCAGCAGTTCCTGGAGGTAGTAGTGGCGGCTTTAATCTTTCAAATATTTTTAGTAGTTTTGGTGGAAGCAGTGGCACTATTACCGGTTCTAGCGGTACATATGCTATGAATGCTTTTAGTTTAGCTGCTAAAGGTGCTGCATTTGATGGACAGGGCAATAAATTTGCCAAAGGTGGAGCATTTGACGAAGGTTATACTGTACAGCCGTTTGCAATGGGTGCTGCATTTACCAATAAAATAATCAATGAACCTACTATATTTAAATTTGCCCAAGGCACTGGGTTAATGGGCGAAGCAGGACCCGAAGCCATTATGCCACTTACTCGTGACAGTAGCGGTAATCTTGGTGTTAGAGCTGAAGGCGGCAATAGTGGCTCCAGTGTAAATATTGTTATTAATAATAATACTAGTGCAGAAGTGCAGACTAATGAAACTACAGACGGTCGCGGAAATCGCAGTATTGACATAACTATTGGCGATATGGTAGCAAGACAAATTGCTAGTAAAAATAGTACGTTACAACAAACTATGGGTGCAGTATACGGTAATAAACCTGCGCTAGCAAGGAGGTAATATATGGCTGTTATTAGTTGGCCTACTACAAACGGTTTTCCACAAGTACCACAAAAAGGTTTTCAGGAAACTGTGCAAGTAGGCGTTATTAGAAGCCCAATGGAAATGGGGCCTGCCAAAGTACGCAGACGTAATGCTAGAACTAGCACTATGAATCTTAGTTTTATCCTAACCACTGCACAAACTCAGACTTTGGAAACTTTTATAAAAAACGATATTCGTGGTGTGGCAAGGTTTAACTTTCCACATCCACGATTGCTGGGCACTACGGTAGAAGCAAGAATTATACCACAAGGCGAAGGCGAATTCTATACATTAACATATCTAGCACCAGGTTTTTGGAGCGCTAGTTTAACATTTGAAATACTGCCATGAGAGGATTAAGTGAAGCGGCCGTAAGAGCCATGTATTCTTCAGAAACTAAACAAGCAGTAATACTGTTATTGACAATATACGATCCTGAAGATAATGAAACAGAAGTTTTACACTTAGCAGATAATTTTACTCAAAGGCTAGACCAATATACTACGGATACAGATGTAGTATATGGCGTTAGTATGGTTGGTGGAGTAAATAGTTTAGGTACTGTAAGTGTTCAAAGCAGCGATTTTGATGGCGGCGTACAGAACCCACTTAGCAGCTATTTTAAAATTAATGGTACAACAGTTAATTATCAGTTTACACGTGGCCATACCGTTATGGTATTAAATCCAAATACTTTTGCTGTTGAAACTATAAATACTTATGATACTTATTTAGCAAATAATTCTCAACAACTTAAAACTGCACTTCAAGCTATACCAACCGGAAAGTTGGTATGTATTGGCAGTTGGGACGCCACATCGCTGGATCAATCAACCAGAGACTATATTAATCAACAGTTTAAAACTACAAGAACTAATACATGGGCTCAAACCAGAATTACACATACTGTAATTGGTGTAAAAGGTAATATTTACGTTAAACCTGTAGAAGTAATAACTAACGGTAGTACTGGATTTCTTTCTGAATTTACACTAAGTAGCAGCTATCAAACTAGTGGTAGTAATATTACTAATAGTACTTTTATTTATTTTCCAATGGAAATTACCTTACCATCAGAAACTGATGACGGCAGTTCTAATTGTACTATTGCAATTAATTTTGCTAGCAAAGAATTAATTGAGTTTATTAGAGTTAATTTAACTTCACCTGCTAAAATACTACTACAACTTGTGCTATCAGACAATCCCAGTTATGTAGAAGCGTCTTTTTCAAATTTCTACATAACTGGTGTAAGTTATAGTGCTCAGGGTGTTAATCTTGACCTTAGCATGATTAATTATAGCACAGAACCTTTTCCTGCCTATAATTTTTCTCCAAAATACTTTCCAGGACTGTTCTAATGTGGCATAATAAATACATAGGATTACCATACAAGCACAATGGCAGAGAGCACTCAGGTACTGACTGTTGGGGATTAGCACGTCTAGTATATCAAGAGCAGTTTAATATTGATTTGCCAAGTTTGGTAGAAGATTATGATGGTAGTACTGGTAAAAATATTCGTGAACTAGTCAACATTCAATTTGGTATGAATTTACCAAGTTTGCTAGAAGACTGTGTTGGTGATAAAAATATTCGTGAACTGGTAAGTATTCAAAAAGAATCGTGGCAGTTGGTTACTGTGCCAGAAGTTCCGGATCTATGTGTATTCAAAATTTTTGGGCAACCAACTCATATTGGTATTTATATTGGTAATAATAACTTTTTACATATAAATGAGGGCCAAACTAGTATAGTTGAGTCACTAAATAATCTTAATTGGGCTAAACGATTAGAGGGTATATATAGATATTGCCCTAAAAAAGTTCAGTTAACCGGAGCACCACACCCATTACAAACTCAAAATATAGTTACAGATTGGGTAGCAGCTGGAAAAAATCTAGAAGAGTTATCTGTTTACATTAAGCAAAAGTATCAAATTAGTGATGCACTATTTGAAAGAGTTATTATACTTGTTGATGGTATGCCTGTAGATAAAACACACTGGCATACAAGAACTTTATTGCCCGGCGAGACTATTGCATATAGAGTACTACCTGGTTTAAGGGCACTAAGAACTTTAGCAACAATTGCTTTAGTTATTGCTATAGCAACATATGCTCCACAGTTTGCTGCTTATGTAACAGGGGCTACAGAGGGGCTTGCGTATAATGCTGTATATATAGGTACAGCAGCTGCAATGTCGTATGTTGGCAGCAAATTAATTGATGCAATTGCACCAGTTAGAATGCCTAACGGCCCAAATAATCCCGGCACACCAGGAACCTTAAATTTATTCAACGGTACAACTAACCAGATGAATAGATTTGGGGCCATTCCTGTAGTATTAGGCAAAGTTCGTATGACTGGAGTATTAGGTGCCCAACCTTATATTCATAGTTTAGAAAACAGTAACAATATTACTACACTATTGATCTGGGGATTCGGACCACTAGCAATTGAAGATTTACAAATTGGTACCATACCACTTACAAGTTTTTATAATGACTTAACTACTGGTACACTAAGTCAATTAGCTCCTGCACATTTATATGGTTACTCAACAGAAGATCAAGATGCTTTTAATAGCATTTATGGTCAAGAAATTCAACAAGTATATGCTAGTGCTGGAGGACCTGTAGAATTAGTAAATAACGCTACTTTGGGTAATCCTTGGACTGAAATTAGTTTAACTGACAAAGTTACCAGCATGGCCCTAAGCTTTACCTTTCCACAAGGTTGTAGAGCAATTAATGTAAAAAACGGCGATATTAGTACTGCACAAACTGATATAGAAATTCAGTATAGACCTGCATATGATGCAGACGGCAATAGAAATACTAGTAATGCTACTTGGGTATCACAAGGCGGGTATGCTACAGCGGTTAATACAAATTTACTAAATCCACAAGTTAAAACTTGGGTTGTAGGCATTCCTGCACCAATAGATTTTCCTGAAACCACAAATAATCCTGACTACAGCATCCTATATCAGTGGCATACTATTAGTATTGGACAAGGAGGTAGGCTTACACTATCATCAGGCACTCCTACTCCTAATGCTACTGATACTAGTATTCCAAATGATATAAAAAGTTACTATTATCGGAAAAATTTTGCTAGTTTATCGCTGGTAGCTCAACCTTGGTCAAGTACTGGTATATATAAACTTAATGATTTAGTTAAATATAATGGAGGAGTATACGCTAGTTTACAAAATCAAAATACTAATCATGAGCCTAATGGTACGGCTGGTGATATGTACTGGTCATATCCAGAACCCTCTAGTATCTATCTATATGTAGTTAAGCCACAAATACCACAAGGCGATATAAAGCTATATGATTTTTGTTTAAAAACTGGTGTTGGACTTTTTGGTTCAGTAGTTGATAATCGCGGTACAGTAGATGTTAACTATACAGGCTTAAGTCTTAATATTGTTAGTAATAGTACTAATGTAGTAGACTGGGCTCAAACAACACCTACTTCTGTAGCTGTAACTATTAATGGTGGAAAACTATTAGGTACAAGCTATCAAACTGGTACAGAAAATTTAATATTTAATGGTACTAGTTTTAGCAATGTTACTGCTTTTACTAGTAGTAATAATACTCTTTCTACTTGGTCACCTTTGTTAATTAATAATGGAATTTGGGCAACAAGTGGACAAAACGTTGTAGATTTAGATGCAACAGTATCATTTCCTGTTGATGGATATTATACAGTTGAAATGGCTGTAGTAGGTTCTGCAAATTTATATATTGCCGCAACGGATTATAATAGTACTGGTAATACTGGAGGTCTTGCAGGGGCTTGGTTAAATGCAATTAGATCAAACCCAACCTCAAAATTAGATATAGAAGATTTAACACCTGTACTTAGTATTGAAAATAATTTTTTTGGAACTAGGTTTACAACTTCAGTAAATGTTACAAAAGGTATTAGAAAAGTAAGACTAATTGGTAGAGGGGATGCTAGTTTTAGTACTGGCGGGGTTTCCTATGCCGGACGTGTTGCACTAAGAGTTACTTATATAGCTGGAGGCGATTTAAATCCTAATCCACAAACTACTAATACAATTTCAATTGGTATTGCTGGTACTTATGAAAAACGAAAAGATCCATTTAACTATATCTATCGGTTTTATAATCTTCCACAAGCACAGTACGATGTTAGAGTACGCAGAGCAAATTCTGATAAAGATGAAGAGGGTGATCTTAGATTTTTCTATAATGTACAAGTTAATTCTTTAACGGGATTTAGCAATAATGGTCCTACCACTAATCCACCAGGATGTTACCTAGCAAAAAGTGCAATTAGACTTGAAAGTACCGGTAAAGTTAATGGTACTGTAGATGGAATTAATGCATTAGTCACTACTAAAACTTATGATTGGAATGGTACTGGTTGGAATAATAATGATCCTAATACGCCCATTAATACCCTATCAAATGGCACTAATTGGATACCAGATAGGCCAACTAATAATCCTGCTAGTTTATTTATTTATGTTCTTACTCATTGTGCTAATGCCTATGCAATACCTATAGCAAAAGTAAGTGCACAATTTGATTTATTAAAATTACAAGAGTGGCATACATTTTGTTTTGTTAAAAAATTAGCATTTAATAGTGTGATTACAAATACTCAAAGTGTTATGGATACACTCAGAGATATTTGTGCTGCCGGTCTTGCTAGTCCAGCAATAATAAATGGTAAATGGACAGTTATTATTGATAGACCGCGACAATATGTAACCCAATATTTTACTCCGCATAATAGCTGGGGATTTGAATCATCAAAAACATTACCAAGGCTACCAGACGCATTAAGGGTTACTATTCAAGATGAATCTAAAGCGTATCAACAAGATGAGTTTTTTGTGTACAGAGAAGGATTTACAGAGTCAACAGCAAAAATTTATGAACAAATAACTTTTCCTGGTGTAACTAATAAAACCCAAGCCATATACTTGGCAAAATTTCATTTAGCACAAGCAAAACTACGTCCAGAAACTTACAGCATTAATGCAGACTTTGAACATTTAGTGTGTACTAGAGGTGACTTAGTCAGAGTTTCGCATGATATTCCTCAATGGGGTATTGGAACTGGTAGAATTACAAAAATTGAAAATCCTACTATTAATACTACTAAGCTAACCTTAAGCGAAGACTTTTATATAGAACCAAATAAAATATACATTATTAGAATTAGAACTGTAGCGGGTGCAGTTGTAAAAACTTTTAGTACACCAGTAAATATTGGTGCGCCACAGTATACAAACGAAATAACTATTAATCAACAATTACTGTTACTATCTACTCCTCCGGAAGTAGATAATTTGTATATGTTAGGAATTACTACTACATTAACACCTACTAGTTATACTGATTCTCAAGAATTAGTTGTACTAAGTGTTGAAACTCAGTCTAATAATACTGCAAGACTTACACTTACAGACTATTCACCTACACTGTACGACGATAATTTTACTAATGATGTATTTTTACCAAATATTACTGGTGGAAATACTGATGTATTAATACAACGTATTACACAAGTACCTATTATTGTTAATACAAGTAGTGATCCGCTGTATGCAATACAAATATCTCCAGGTGTATATCAAAATACATTAATTGTAGCTATTGGACACCCTACAGGACTTCCTGCGCTTGCAACTAAGATTCAATTAGCTATTGTTGAAGGTGATGCTCAATTTAATGACGATACATTAGCTGGGGTTATGACAGTTGATAAATCTCAAAGTGCTTTTTCAATACCTGGATTAATTTCTAATAGTGGATATAAAATTAAAGTCAGGTATTCTAATGCAACTGGTAGTATAGTAGGACCGTGGTCATATCCACCAACTACAGTTTCTATTACTGGAAAAAGTGGACTAAGTTATATGGAGCCTCCACCAATAGATGTTTTATTAGATGATCACTATATATACATTACTCCACAAAACTTTGATTTATTAAGTAACAGTGATTTTAAAGCCTATGAATATAGAGTATACAGAAATCCAGGTAGTGGTGATTTTTGGGAATTAGGCTCTGGTTTAATAGATATAAAATCAGTTCAAAGTCGTGGTCCCGGTAGAATTAATATTATCGATTACGATTTAGGTACGGGTATAAATCCTACACCTAGGCTTAGTTTTACAGGCGTTCAATACAGAATTGCTTGCAGAACTGTAGATACAAACAACAACTATAGTATTACTAGTTCTCTAGGAGTAGTAATTGTGACTCACATAAAGTAAGGGATTATTATGGCAGTAAGAGCATACTTAAATCCTGGAATTAAGTCGTTAAACTTAAGTATAAGTTCACCTACAGATGTATATACTGGTAGGTTTAGAAATGATTTAACAACGGTTAAAGTTTGGTGCTATTTAACCTCTGGAGCGGACTTAACCACACAAAGCCCTCCCACAGGTAATTTAGTGTACGACGGACTAAGCCTACAAGTTCATATACCTAACTTAATACCCAATAGTAGATACTATGTTAAGTACGCATTGGTATCTAATATTGACGGCAGCCCCCTAGGTTATACAGTTTCCGGCGAACTAAGTTCATTTGTGTATGAAAATCCCACAGATGGCGAATACTTATTAGCAGGCGATGGTGACGGCGGATTTCAAAACGTTATATTAGACACTGGTTTAACGCTTGATAATAATACACTAAAAACCACAGGGCTTGCAAAAACTACAGAAAGCTTTGTGGTTATGGGCGGCAGTGGTAATTTAACTAATGAGCGTGTACTAACACAAGGTGCAGGCATTATTATTGAAGATCGCGGCCCTAATAATGCAGTTGTTATTAGTATCGGGGGTGTAGGTGCCCTAACTAGTGTAGGTATTGGTACTCCTGAAAATTTCTTTTTAAAGGTATCAAATAACCCGCTTACGGCTGATGGAAATCTTGGTTTAAGTTATTCTGAAGGCAATGCTTTGCCGGTCACCTCAGGAGGTACAGGCAGAGCTAATCTTGGTAGTGGATTGCTAAAAGGCAATACTACTGGTGCAATTATCACCGGTGTAGCAGGCGTAGATTACATTGGTCCTACTACCGGCGCGGACTTATTAATGGGCAACGGCAGCGGTGGCGTAAGAAATGTTAGTATTGGCGACAATATTATTTTTGCTAATAATACAATTAGCGCTGATTTTAGTGCTGCTACAGCTACCCTATTAACTGGTGTAGGTAATACATATCCTATTATAAGTAGCGGAGGCACTGCTCCTAATATTAGTCTTGACATTGTGCCTGTTAGGTTAGGTGGTACGGGTGCAAGTGCTGCGGGCAACGCGCGCAGAAATATTTTGCCGCTTGCAAATAATGTGGCTTTTAAAAAATATGTGTTAACTTTAGACGCTACTGGAGTTGATTCTAATTGGGAAGCTACTCAAGTTCCTGCAAATGTAGTTAGTAAAGTTAATGCAACTGGCCCGCTTGAAGTAACTATCTACAAACCAGAAGGAACCCCGGGACTATATGGTGCCGAACATGCTAATATTGCATTAACAGGTATTGTTAACATAGCAAATGGTGGCACTGGTGCTAATACTGCAGCAAATGCTAGAATTAATTTACTACCAAATTACATTACTAAAGGTACAAAATTTTTACGAGTTAATGCTGGCGAAACAGATGTTGACTGGGTAGATGTGCCTATGCCTAATTTAATAGGCGGCTATGTTACTGGTACTGGTAATTTAGGCAGAGCAAATGCTGAAGTTACTGGAATTGCATCACCACCAAATGTTTTAAGTTTAAGAAGTAACTACAATAACAATAACTATCCAACTGCTTTTGGTAATTTACTTACCCTAGGCGGCGAAGGTGACGGACAATTATATGTTGGTTGGCCTAATACAGGTGGTACTAATGGTAACGCTACGGTAAGTGCAGATAGTTATATACGTAGTCGCAGAGACGTAAGTAATAGTTGGAGTCCTTGGGCCAGAATTATTACTAGTGTTAACTATAATAGTGGCGACTTTTTTGCAAATGTTGCTATTACTGGCAGCTATACAGACCTGTTAGGTAAACCAGCATTAAAAAATGTGGCTATTACTGGCAGCTATGCAGATTTAATTGATAAACCAACAATATTTAGCGGCAATTATGCAGATTTAACTAACAAACCAGTACTTACTACATCACTTGCTAATTTAACAGATGTTAATACTACTGGCGTAAGTGCTGGACAAACTTTACTTTATAACGCTAGTACTCAAACTTGGAAATCTGGTACTCTTAGTATAGGTTATTCAGAAAGTGCTAATACTGCTAATACTGCTCTTAAAGCAAACTTTGCAGAAACCGCTAATAGTGTGGCACTAGTAGTACCTATTAATAAAGGTGGTACAGGTAGTGATAATAGGCAAGGGGCAATTAATGCGCTAGCAGGAAATGCATCTATAGGTAGATTTCTGCGTGGAGACGGTAGTAATGTGACCATGTCTAATATTGCTGCTAGTGATTTAGCTGGACTTACTATTGCTGCTAATATTACTGGCAGTGCGGGCAGTACAACATTTGCAACTTCAGCAGGTACTATTAGTGGTAATGGAATAATTTCAATTGCTAATGGTGGTACAGGAAAAAATAATAGACAAGACGCAATTAATGAATTAACTAATAATGCAAATACCGCCGGAAAATTTTTACGAATAAATGCTCAAAACAATGCTGTAATGGATTTTATTACAGCCCAAGACCTTGCCGGACTTACTATTAGTGGAAACGTTAGTGGTAGTGCTGGTACTATAACTACTACTTTAGGGATTGGTTTAGGCGGTACAGGACAACAAACTAGACAAAATGCTATTAATTTTTTAGCTTCTAATAATGCTTCAAATGTACGTGCCGGACTATATGGTGATTCTAGATTTTTTAAATCTGACGGCACCAATATGGTTATGTCTAATATTGCTATTGCAGATGTGCCTACACTAAATCAAGACACTACAGGTAATGCCGGTGGTTTAGTAAGTACGTATATAGTGCCTGCTAGACAAGGTGGCACTGGTCAAGGTGGTGCAAGTGCCTATGTAATTGGTGATATATTATACGCAAGCAGCAATATTGCCCTAAGTAAATTAGCTGCTGTAACTGCAGGTAACGTATTAATATCGGCAGGAGCTAATACGGCTCCGGCATACGGTAAAGTAAACTTACAGACTATGACTACTGGAACACTTCCGGCAGGTCAAGGCGGTACAGGAAACGGTAATACTCCAACAGGTACGGGCAACGTAGTTTTACAAACCAGTCCTGCATTAATTACGCCTAATATTGGAACACCTAGTTTTGGTGTATTAACAAATTGCACAGGATTACCGTTAGGAGGTACTGGTGTTACTGGTATATTAAACGTAGCTAATGGTGGTACTGGTAGATCATCTCTTGGTGCTTCGTTATTAAAAGGTAATACATCTGGTGCAATTATTTCAGCTACTGCTGGAACTGATTATGCTTCTCCAACTAGCGGTAGTGGCCTTCTTGCTGGTAATGGTGCTGGTGGGTTTACCAGCGTTACACTTAGTGGTCCACTAAGTTATACTGGCGGAGTACTGAGTTCTACCGCATTAGATAATAGCCTTTCATATACTTGGACAGCCTTACAAACTTTTAATAAATCGCTATTTGTTTCTCCAACAGAAGTAATTGTTATTAACGGAACTTCACCAAGTGGAACAGTAGTATTAGACGCCGCTACTTCTCCTATACTGTATACAACTGCAAATCCAACAGCAAACTGGACCCTAAACATAACAAGTGTGGGAACCTTGCTAAATGTAAATAATAGATCCCTAACTATTATTCACATAGTAACTAACGGAACTCCTGCTTATTATCAAAGCGCACTACAAATTGATGGTGTATCGCAAGCGGCAAGTGCTGTAAAATGGTTAGGAGGTCTTGCACCTACTAGCGGCGGTGCAAGTAGCATAGATATTTATTCACTAACAATACTTAAAAATAACTCAGGAGTTTATACTACTGTAGCTAGTGTAGCGAGGTATGCATAATGCCAATGATTGCAACTACGGCAAAAATGAGCATTCGTGGATTTGGTGGTTTAAGTTATCAATTTACTGGTAATCCGGGCATTAATAGTGCCTGGCTTGCCAGGATTGGTACTTTTGGTACTGCTGTTACTAATAAAAACGTTGCCAGCAGAATAGCTGTACATGCCGCAACTGGTGATTTTTACGTAGGTGGTCAAGAAAACGTAGGTACTAGCGGTATCTTTGGATTCGCTATGACCAAATTTAGTAGCACTGGTAGTATTGCATGGCAAAAAATAGTGGGGGCGTTTAACACAGAAGCACACGTACTAGATTGTTGCGTCGATAGTGTTGGCAATGTATACTGGATTGGCACAGCTCAATTTACTAGCGGCCAACCTGCTGGTTATACTACTAATTCAAGCAGAGATGCCTACTTTGGAAAATTTAACAGTGATGGTACTACAGGATTTATAAAGCGAATAAATATTACTTATAGTACTCAAAGCTATACTGACAGTGGTGAAGCTATAGCATACTCTGCTAGTGACGATAGTATTGTAATTGCAGGCAGAACACCAAGAATGGCAAGTGCTACAAGTGTGGTTACTGATGCTTGTTTTGTAGCTAAATTTACTACTAGCGGTACTCAAACATGGCGATATACCTACTATAACACTGTTACTCAAAATCAATTTTATGCAAAAGGAGTTAGTGTTGATAGTAGCGGCAATATTTATCTAACAGTATATGATGTTACGACTAGTTCAGGAATTACCTTTCTTGGATTAAATAGTACTGGCGGTATTAGATTTGGTAATAAAGTACGTATGTCTGGCTCAACAGCTATTGTAGGATATAGAACTACTATAGTTAATGGTAATATAGCTATGGCTATACAGGGAAATCCTCCAGCACCTACTACAACTACAAATTTAGCCATAGTTACTCTATATAACTCAACTGGAGGTATAGTTTGGCAAAAAGTAGTAGATACTACTAGAAACACTAGTATAGCTCCTGCAAATTTTAATACCTCAACAGCACTATCCAGTTATGTTAATTTACAGGGCCTTACTAGTGATAGTAGTGGTAATGTTTATCTTGCAGTTCCAGGTCGTTCAGGTACAACAGCAGACTGTATACTACTATATAAATTTGCAGCCGCTGATGGCAGTGTACTATGGATTCGTGCTATTTATATTAATAGTGGTGCTGCAGCAACTGTACCTACCGGACTACAATGTTTAGGAGATTTCTTATATCTTATAGGTACTACAGATCAGGAGACTACAACTCAGGTTACTACTTATGGAAATTACATATTTGCTAAATTGCCTATTGATGGTACAGCAATATCTGGTACCGGATATACGGTAAGCACCGGCATTAGTTATATAAATCAAGATGTAGGTACGTTTCACGCAACACTAACTCCTTCAAACCTAGTTAATGATACTGGATTAAGTATTTCTAATAGTGTTGCTACAACAGCCTATGACGGTGTAGCAGATGTGTCCTTAACAGTAAATAATAATACTATGCTGGTAGAAAGCAAAACAATCAGTATTGCCTAAACGTAAAAATACCCGCCCACAAACAGGGGTGGGTATTTTTTTATATTGACACTTTAAACCCACCGTGTTATAATATAACAAAATTACTATGTTATCATAATTTTTTGGTGTCTGTAACTACAGGAGTTTTTATCAATGAATCCAGAAGAAAGTTACTCATTACTACAGGTTATAGGTGTTGGTTTTGCCAGTTTATTAACTATTAGTTTTCTATTACAAAAATTCTTGACTGGATTTAAAACAGATAAAACAGAAAATTCTATACTTAATATGATGCACCAAGAACTGGAACGTATGAGTGATCAAAATACAAAATTAAGTACAGAATTAGGTAAACTGCAAGAAGAAGTAATTGAGTTAAATCAACAAATTAGAAATTTAACTACAGAAAATCAACGTTTGCATCAAGAAATTGCTGCACTTACTCTTGAAATTGGTAAGTTAAAAGACCTCTCCATTATTAAGCATAAGGAAACAACATGGCACGATCAAGATTAACTGATACAAGCCTAGACTTAATTACAGATGCTGGAGCAGTCTTGTGGTCTATGGTCTATGGTGAGCAATTAGAATTTCCAATTACCCTAAATTTTATAGTAAACGCAAGTGTTCAACCAAGCGGCAACTACATCTATGAAGCAGTTGTAATTGAGGCAAAAAATGTAAGTGGACAAACTGAAAAACCAACAGTTGTTGACCCTAGTGCTACAACTACCAGATTATTTGTTAGATTGCCAGTATTTTTAGGAACTTGGGGTGCTGCTCAAGCATATAACAAAGAAGAAGTTGTACTTTACAATGGTTTATACTACAAATTATTATCTGGAATTGGTGTAACTAGTGCAATTACTCCGGATAAAGATCGCAATTGGGAAGTAACTCAACTTAATAAAGTATATGTTCAATTTCCTAGTAGTTTAGGCAGTACTTGGAATGTAAAGCCCCTACCAGACAGTGCTAGTTATGGATTTTTTGAGTTGCGTGTAACTGAACCTACAGATCCGGTTTTTACTCGCACATTTAAACCTGTTCGTGGTATGGTAGAGTTATTATTTAGTCCAACAAATGATACTGCTGATCAACTTTATCAAACCGTATAAAGGGATTTAATATGGCACTGGGAATTACTACTACAAATACTACCCCCACTCTTGTCACTACACAAACAGTAGTTCCAGAAACAACTAGTGGTGGAGTAATACCCGGTGTCACACCTAATAGTAAATTAAGTTTAACAACACAAGTAGCTACTCCCGCTATTACTACTAGTACCGGTACTCCAGAAACCACTACAAATACTACTGTTCCTGGAGTAACTACTACAGCGGATGTTACTCCTACTAGTGCAACTCCAGGTAAGTTTGCCAGAGGATTAGATAAACTAAAGTTACAAAATCCTATATACAAACAAACAGAAAAAGTATTCAGTGATTTTAAAACCGTTACAGATACTTTTAGTAGTGTAACAGCTTATGTACGAAATATTACAGATCCACTAGTCACTAATAATTTAGACATTATTTTTTCTGCAAATAAAGGTTTAGAAGATCTGAGTATTACTTCAGACTTATTTACCACAAGAATGATTTTTGGCAGAAATTTAGCAGATCAAATTAGTTTTGCAGACTTAGGCGTAGAATATAATCTTAATACAAATTACAGTGATACTATTAGTATTAGTGAATTTATTGAAACAGCAATGTCGTTTATTAAAGACATTACTGGACAAGAAACTACCACTATATCAGATTTACAAATAAGCATAGGTTTTAGTAGCACTATAATAGATACAACTAATGGTACTGATAGGTTAGCTAAGTTATTTAGTGCTGTAATATCAGAAACTACTTTAGCTTATATAAGAACAGATGCTGATTATAGTAATAGTGTATTAAAGTTCTTAGAAAATTACATTCAAATTGCCACAGAAACACCAATAACTCCATATAAGTTATTTACTGAAATTTTAACTGTACAAGAAACCAGTGAGCGGGTTTGGGATATTTTCAGAGAATTTTTTGATACTGTAATTTCTACTGACGATTACTATGGCGCGGCAAATATTGACGATGATCAATATGCCAATATAAATAAAACTGTTATAGATGTTTTAAATTTTGGCGAAACTGTTGACTTACTACCAATATTTGCAATATATATTAATCCAGAAAATTTTTATAGCGCAATTGATGCTGCTAGTATTTTAACCAATAAAATACTAAATAGCTCTATTAATTTTGCCAACAATGAATTAACTGAAATTACCGTAGGTAAAACTCTAGAAGAAATTAAAAGTTTTAATGAAGTCAATAAATTTTACTCTAGTTTAATAAAAATTGAATCTGTAAATATTACAGAAAATTTTACTAGAGATATTAATAAGACCTTGTATAGTTCTACAAGGCCTGCAGATAGCGCAGAATTTAATGTTCAACTTTTAACATTGAACATACTTGGTATCAGTGACACACTTATACCAGAAATGACATTTAGAAGAATTTTAGAAAATACTAGTATATTTAACGATAGTACATATAACCTAGATGTTATAAAATATGCTATAAATACTCTTGCTATTCAATCAGAAACTTCTATTCTAAAAACTAATATTTTTGCAGATGCAATAATTATTGGCGATATTTTTACTAGACAAGTAAATTATGTTCGAGAAATCAATGATTTAGTAGATATTACTGATGATTACTATGGTGCAGCAACTGTTGGTGATGACGAATATGTAAGTTTTGATAAACGAATAAATGATTACTTAGCCACGCAGGAAAGATTTGAAAAATATTTTACTACTATAAAAACAGACAGTGTAATAAATACTAGTAGTGCTAAAATAAGTATAATAAATTATTATTATGAGTTAAATACATTAGCTGATGTAAAAAATATACAATATTTTAAAGATATTCCAGAATTACTAAACACTACAAATCCTGTAGTTTTAAGTACTAGTAAAATATCAGAAGAACTGTTAGGTTTATCGGATCCCTATTTTTCTGAAGCAAATTTTAAAAGACAATTTAATGAACAAATTACTAATACTAGTATTCCTAGTGTATTAATAAGTATTCCTAAAATTGATAGTATAACACAAACAGATACTTTTAATCGGTTAGTTAATTATGTACGAAATGTAACAGAAAACAAAATAATTAGTGAACTATTTTTTAATACATCAAGATTGGTTAAATTAGAACCACTAACTACACAAGATGCACTAGAACGATCTTTTATTAGACAAGTTTCTGACTCTAAAACTCTCGCAGCAGATACGTTTAACAGAGTAGTAAACTATATAAGACAATTTAATAACTTAGTTATTAGTACTGATGATTATTATGGTGCAGCTAATATTGATGATGATCAAATCGCTACTGTAAGAAAGCGATTAGTTGATGTAGCAAACATAGATGATTTAGATTTTTATATTGTTAAAACAGTTTATAGAAATAGCTTTAGTAATGCACTAATTATTAATCCTGCAAGTTTAAGTTTGCGTAAACCTGTAACAGATGTACTTACTTTTACTGATTTAAGTTATCACAATGCTTTAAAAACAATATTAGAACTGCAAACTTTATCTGAATATCAGTATAGTAGTGCTAATAAAATATTAGCTAATAATTTAACTATAGCTGATTTATGTCTTACAAGCGGTAGTTTTAACAGAATATTTACAGAATTAATTAGCGAAGTCGAACTTATAGAAATTAATTCTAGCACAATTAAATCAGACCAAGTATTAATACAGGACTATTATTCTAGTATTGCTAATTTTTATCGCCAAGTTAATGAACTAAAAACTTTAACTGATCAACAAAAATTTAGTAATAATAAATATGTGATTAACACGCTTGGTATTATAGATATTAAAACTGCGCTAGTAAATAAATATCCTGATAGTGAATTATTTACACAAACAGATGACAGCTATACTGTTACGGATTTTGTTCGTCAATTTGAAGATTTTATAATTGCTACTGATGATTATTATGCTGAAGCTAATATTGATGATGATCAATATACACAAGTTAACAAAGGTTTAACAAACATAGTAAGTTTTGCAGAAGACGTTGAATTAACTCCAATACTTTTTACACTATATAGCCCTCAACAAGAATTGTTTGTAAATAGTGACGAAACTAGTCTGTTTATTAATAGATATCCCGACTATGAATTAAGTTCAGTAAATAATAGTTTTGAGCAAAAAACCATAGATATTACTAAAAACGCTACTACTGATACATTATACAATTATAATATAGCTAGTTTTTACATTGGTCGAATTCAGGACAGTGATACTGTTACCACTACTAGCGAAGATATAGTATTTACAAGCAATGCTTATATAGATTTTGACGAATATGTTTATAAAGACGACAATGATTTTAGTTTAGAGTTTGGAGTTGTAGCTCAAGAAATTATAAGTTCTACTGACAGTTATAACTATGTAATGACTTATAGACGTATTTTATTAAATACAACGCTTTTAGATGATAGCAATAATAAACGATATATAGCTGTAGGTAAATACATAGACAGTACAAATAATATTGCGTATTTAAATACTGATAGTATAACATTTGTGCCTAATAAAGGTATTCAAGATCAAAAATTTATTTTTGATTTTTTAACAACTCAATTAAGTACTTCTTACGGAATATACGATACAGTTACTGCAACTGATGATTATTATGGCGTATCTAATATTGATGATGATCAGTTTGCACAATTTAATAAAACTCTTGCAGACAGTTATACAACTGTAGACTATCCTAGATATAATGTATCCATACAAAAAACAGACACAATTACTAAAGCAGAACAAACTACTCTAAATATCGGACAAAATACAATAGAAACTTTGCATATCACAGAAACTTTTACCTACAACAAATACGCAGTTACACTATTCACAGATCAAATTCTTAAATCCGATTCTGGAACCATTAATAACCAGGATTACTTTGCCAGTACTTATGTTGAGCCAGGATATGCGGGCACAAATAGAACTATTGGTAGTTAATTTTTTAAAGGAAAATTGTCATGTTAAATGATTCACTAAAAGCCAATGGCGTCTTGCAACTAACACTCTTAGATGCTGCTGGCAATGTTAAAGAACAACACGAGCATAACTTAGTAGTTAATACAGGTTTAGCTTATATTGCTAGTCGTATTAAAGACGCAACAGCAACAGCAATGTCGCACATGGGTATTGGTAGTGGTAGCACTGCAGCTGCTGCAGCGGATACTGCACTAGGCAGCCAACTTGCACGAGTTACACTAGATAGTACAAGTCTCGTAACTACGACTGCCACAAATGATAGTGTACAGTATGTTGCTACATTTGCAGCTGGTACTGGTACTGGTGCTGTTACTGAGGCAGGTATTTTTAATGCAGGCACATCGGGCACAATGCTTTGCCGTACAGTGTTTGCAGTTATTAACAAAGGTGCTTTAGATACCTTAGTTATTACTTGGAAAGTTACAGTAGCTTAATCTAAATAAGGGACGATCATGGCAACTATTGTCACAAGAGAAGTTGGGGCGAGTAACGTTGGTCGTCCCTTAACCAACACAGAACTAGATAATAATTTTATTAATCTTAATACTGCTATTGCTAATGTACTACCTGCACAAACTAGTAATTCAGGATTATTTTTAACCACTAACGGTACTGCTGCTAGTTGGTCAACAATTCCATTTCCTACGACTACTACATATTTAGCTAGTAGTGTTAGTTTAACAAATGGTGTATACATAAGTGGTACTGTAAGCAGCATTCAAACTTATGGTGACTATGAGCAAGGTAATTATTATAATTTTACAGACGGTACAGGCACTGGACCGGCATGGATTTTTACAGTTACATTTCAAAATGTAGTAAGTTTTAACAGAGCCGTATTGAATGTTAGTTATACTCCAAATTCAGGACATACAATTTATGTAGATCTATATGATTATGTATCTAGTACTTGGGACTCTATTGGTAGCTATACTGGGTTAAATGGTTATTACCAATTTGCGTTACAAGTTATTAGTTCCGCACGTTATATAAATAATGGAACAGCTCAACTTAGATTGTATCACAGCAATCAAGGTAATGCTAGTCACGAAACTAGAGTAGATTATATTGCACTGGAAAATTCTGTGCAAGGACCACAAGGTCCTAAAGGTGCTACTGGGGCAACAGGTGCTACAGGTGCAGCTGGAGCGGGAGTACCTACTGGTGGTACTGCTAATCAAGTATTAGTAAAAAATAGCAGTACTGACTATGATGTTAGTTTTGCAAATATTAATACTGGATACTTAAGCGATGTTGTAATTACCAGTGCAGCTAATAATCAAATTTTACAGTATGATAGTGGTACTAGTAAGTGGAAAAATGTTACCTCTCCATACGCTAATATAGCTAGCCCCACTTTTACAGGCACTGTTGGCGGCATAACTAAGTCCATGGTTGGCTTAGGTAATGTTGAAAATACTGCGCTAAGTACTTGGGCTGGTAGTGCTAATATTACTACTTTAGGTACAGTTACAGTAGGCAGTGCTCCTGCCAGCGATGTATATGCTTGGGCAAAAACAGCTACTAAACCTACTTATACGGCTACAGAAGTTGGTTTAGGTAATGTTACTAATGAAAGTAAAGCAACAATGTTTGCTAACTCTACTTTTACAGGTACAACTACTGTAGCTACAGCTAGTATTACTAGTGGTTCCGTATCTACTGCACCTAGTGCTAATACGGATATAGTAAATAAAACTTACAGCGATAGTGGTGTACAAACACTAACAAATAAACGTCTTCAAGCAAGAGTAAACGTAGCTGCTACATCAACTACTTATGCTGTAAATGCAGACAACTGTGATTCAACCGAAATGGTCATGACCGGTGCAGCTGGTACCTTATTAGTAAGTGCACCAACTGGAACACCAGTAAACGGTCAAAAGCTGATCTATAAAATTCAATGTACTTTTGCACAAACCTTAAACTGGGCAAGTATTTTTCAGGGATCTACTGACCTAGTATTACCTACAACTACTAGCGGTAACAGTAAATGGGACTTTTATGGTTTTATTTACAACTCAACACCAGCAAAGTGGCAACTAGTAGCAAAAGTAGCTGGATTTTAATGGGTACTAACAATGGCAAATAAAACTTGGAATGGAAGTACCGGTACTTGGGCTACTGCTGCTAGTTGGAGCCCTACTGGTGTTCCAGCCACTACTGATGATGTATTTATTAATGGTGGAACAGTTACTGTAGCCGCTCAAACTTGTAGAAATTTAACTATTGGCGGTACTTGTACTATAGCCGGTACTGGTTTAACTGTTACTGGTCCTCTTACTATTAATAGCGGAACTTTTAATCTTAATACTACTGCTGCATTTGTTGTTCAGGGTAATATTAATAATTCAGGCGGCAGTTTTATACAAAATGGTGCGGGACAGCTTACTTTAAGTGGTACAACTAGTGTAGATGCAAATTTTGGAAACAATAATTTAAAGCAGATGACACTAGCTAAAACAGGTTCAGGCGGCGTCACTTTTAATACTTCGCAAGTTAACATACAGGGCACTAATAGTAATAGTTCTATTCTTACTTATACCAGCGGCGCACTTATTCAAAACGTAGTTATTGTATGTGGTGGTATAGTTAATACTAGCACAACAGCTAGAATTTGGGCAATGAACGCTGACCTTATTCTTAGTGCTGGTGGTAATGCAATTGGTTGCGGGATGAACAGCGGAACCGCTTGCACTTTTAGTAGTAGAAGCGGTACTGTACGTGTTAGAAGTCTTACAAATGGCGGTAATAATAGCTTACTTTTTCCTGCTCCTGCAGTATCAACAACTGCTGCAGCGTCTTATACGCCCAATGTTGCGCTAGAGAGTAACACAAACTGGAGTATTAGTGGATCTGTTAATAATATAAGTATTGATGGGCAACACACGGGCACAGCAGGAACTCTAACTGTTTACGGAACAATTACTAGTAGTAGTGGTGACAGAACTTGGACAACTTGTACACTTCTTATTTATAATGCTACTAACGGCGGTACAAGTACTATAAGTGCTGGTTATACCACTTTTCTTGCTGCTACTATAGCTAATATAAGCGGTACTACGGCTACTTTTACGATAAACTCACTTAAAGCTGTAAATATAACTTGTAGCGGAACAAGCTGTACTTATAATTTAGGTGTAAAAGATGATGATGCTCAAATTGTAACACTGTCTACTAATGCTACACTAACATTAAGTGGTAATACTAGCGCGTTTAATTTATATAACGTACGAAGCTATAATACTACAATGAGTAGTAATGGTAGTTATAATGTATATAAACTAGAGCCCAACTATTATAACGCTAATCCACCAACTGCAGGAACTACTACGCATAGTGCAGGTACTTTAAATATTAAAAGTGGTTATACACTAACTACTTATGCGTTTACTAGCAATAGCGGAACTCGTGGTCTAACCTTTGAGGATAATAGTTATATTACTACACTAAATACTGGTCCACTACTTGTTGGATACACAAGTCTTACTAGTAGTTGTCAATTTGATAATGCTGGATTTTTACATCAAAGTACTGGTCAGGTTGCGGCTACAGGCACACCCACTGGTGTTCTTGGCGCAGATAACGCATATAATCTTACACTTTCTAGAATAAATAATAGCACTGGTGCCACTACTGTTAGAAATCTTACTATTGTAGACGGTGCTGGTATGACCACGGCTGCTACTATAATTTTTTGTAAAAATTTTACAGGGTATACCGGCCAAACAATAACTGGTTTAAGTGTAACTCAATCTGCTACTATTGGCAGTAATGGTTATATTAATTATACTGGTACTACCCTAGCTACATTTACTGGTGCTAACGGTACAGGAGCCAATCAATATATATATAATTTAAGAGCTGCAACTATAAGTTTAAGTTATCCTTCTAATGCTTGGGTTTATATAGGCAGTGATGGCACCAACCATGATGGCAGTGTTAATATAAACGCTAATGGTACTGTTACTTTAGGCGGCAATTGCATTTATTACATATACAACCTTAGAGGATATAATGCAACACTAAATAATACCGGTACTTATAATTGTTATTATTACGAGCATAATTATTTTAGTGCTAATCCTCCAACTGCTGGAACTGTTAGTCATAATGCTGGTAATTTAATATTAAAAACTAATACTAATAATTGGTCTATGATTACTTGGGGTTTTACATCCACTGCTAGTACCCGTTCAATTACTTTTGAAAATGAAAGTTATATTTTAACGCAGAATACTGGACCATTAAATTTAAATTATGCTAGTTTAACTTCACAATGCCCACATACAAACTCTGGATTTTTTCATAATAGTACTGGTTCTTGGCAACTTGGTCCTACTGCACCATCAACTCCTGCTGCAGCCATTAATATAACTTGGAATACTAGGTGCAACGTAGTTGCTAGTTATGTAAAAAATCTTGGTAATTGGAATCCCAGAGGTGATTATTATAGAATTGGCAGTGGATTTTTAAATAATACTTCTCCTGTAACCGTAAATATATCAGGTAATATTCTTTTTACTGGTAATGCATTTGCATCTGGTAGCGTTCAAAGTGATTCAAAATGGCAGTGGTTATATTTAATATATTGGGGTGCTGATGCTACCATAACCTCAACATATAGTACAGGTTATAGTGAGTTTGCCGAAGGCGGAGCTTTTCGCGCTTTTGGCCCACTTACACTAGCAGGTACTTTTACAGGTACTTTAAAACTAAATACAACTTTAGTTGCGGCTACTGTAGTGCACGAAAGTGGTACACTGGATGTAAATGGTCAACAATTGCAAGTAACAACCTCTTATTCTAGTACTAATAGTACTGCTGCTAAAGCAATTATTAGTGGTACTGATATTTATACAAATCCTAGTATTTATATTGCTGCTACTAGTGGTACACCATGGAGTTTTGCATATAGCAATTTATTAACCAGTAATTATAAAATATGGGTATATTGTAGAGGTGGTACAGTTAGTCACGGCGGTACCGCAAGACAAACTCTTAATCAACCCAGTTTTGATTTAACGGAGCGTGTTTCCGCATACGTATTAGCTCCTACTACGGATTTTAGAGTTAGCGGATTTAGAATTAATAATTATACAGTACCAACAGATAGTGTTTGGAGTATTGGTGGTAATGAATTTACAGTATATACAGGAGGCTTGTCTGCACCAGCTAATTTTACAGTAAATATAAATAAAACTGATAGTCTTGAACTTGTTGTTCAAATGTATTGCGATAACAATACTTTTGCTTGGCCACAAGTTAATATTAACACAAACGCTGCACTAACTACAAGCAATTGGAAGTTTAAGAATATTAATATAGATGGTGGCACTACTACTTCTTCAGGTCAATTTGTTGAAGTTGCTGGAACTTTAGGTACTTCACTTTGGGGTGGAGGTACACTAAATATAAGCAACAGCAATTGGGTATTCAGAGGAGCTAATGCTATTAATTATGCTTTTCAGAGTGTTGGATTTACTATGATTAGTGATTCCACAGGTACTGCTACATTTGATGGACTTAATGGCACTCAACAAGGAGATCAATCTGCTGGATTTTATACCAATTTTGGTGGTAAAATAGTTAATAATATTGGATATAATAGCACTACTGATGTTGGTACTTTATTTCTTACAGCCGGTTATAATACTAATTTCGATATACCAACAGCTAGTCAAATTGACTTTAATTATACTACATCTAGTGTAAACTTTTATGCTGATAAATTTAGTCTAAGTGCATACGGGTTTCCTATTAAAGGTTCTACTTTTAATATAGGTACAAGTAGCTCCGGCTATAGGTATATTAGATCACGAAGTGGTAACTGGAGTAACTGGGGAATTTACAATACTGAAAGTAGTAGTGTAGTAAGCGGAGATTATCTTAATATAGCTAACTGCAAGCCAAAGGGTGGTGGTGGTTGGTATGCTGGTGCAAACAGCGTTGATAATGGTAATAATACTGGCACTACTGGCTGGTATTTTTATGCTCCCGCAACTTTTAGTTTAGCTCGTAGTGCTGCTACAGTTGATGAGGGCGGTAGTGTTACAATTACCTTAACTACTAATGCACCTAACGGCACCCTTGTACCTTATACTATTACAGGTATAACAAGTGCTGATATTAGTGGTGCTAGTTTAACAGGTAATTTTACAGTTAGTGGTGGAACTGCTAATGTTGTGCTTAATATAGCCAATGACTATAACACTGAAGGCAGTGAAACACTTACGCTTGCATTAAATAATGGTGCAGCAAGTATTGCAGTTGCTGTTAATGATACTTCCTTACTACCTACTTATAGCTTAGCTCGTAGTGCTGTTAGTGTAACTGAGGGGGGTAGTTTTACTATTACCTTAACAACTACTAATTTGCCCAATGGTACTACAGTACCATATACAATAACTGGTGTAAGTAGCAGTGATATTGATAATGCTAGTTTAACTGGTAATTTTACAATTAGTAGTAATAGTGCTAGTTTAGTAGTTAATACTACTTGGGACTATGTAACTGAAGGGCAGGAAATTTTTACACTGACCCTAAATCCAACCTATGGTACAGGCAGTGCAATTAGTGTAGCAATTAATAACCTATTACATCCTACCTACGCATTAGCAGCAAACCCTACTAGTCTTAATGAGGGCGGTAATTTTACTATTACCTTAACTACTACAGATGTGCCAGATAATACTACAGTACCGTATACTATTACCGGAGTTAGTACCGCAGATATTGCTGGTGCTAGTTTAACTGGTAATTTTACAGTAGTTAGTAATACTGCCAGTATAGTATTTACCACTAATGCTGATTATTTAACTGAGGGTGATGAAACTTTTGTAATTACCTTAAATACAATAGGTACAACTGTAAGCGTACTTATTGCTGACTATACTAAAACTCGCACCTATGCTTTAAGTACTAGCGCAACTACTGTTACTGAAGGCAGTAGTTTTGTTATTACTCTAAATACTACAAATGTGTTTGATACTACTACGGTACCCTATACTATAACCGGTGTAAGTACTGGTGATATTAATAATGCTAGTTTAACAGGTAATTTTACTATTACAAGTAATAGTGGTACTCAAAGTTTTACTACTACTGCAGATTTGGTTGTAGAGGGGACCGAAACATTTACCCTAACCTTAGGCAGTCCAGCAAGCGGTTCTATTAATGTTAGTATAACAGATCCTATTGTTGCTGGTAATTATGGTAACTTTTTAAGCTTTTTTGATTAGGATTAATAATGATTAATGATGTAAAAGCAATTGTTGCAATCGGAATTATTGTTGTATTATCTATATTAGGATATTACGGCTATAATGTAGTATATGAACGCGGTAAATACCAAGCAAAACTTGAGTGTCAAGAAGAAAAGCAAAAATATGAATTGGAAGTAAAACAAAAAATTCAAGACTTAGAAACAGCACTACAAGAAACTGCAGCCGAAGGTGAGCGTAAAAAGCAGGAATTAGGTAAAACTATCAAAGATATTAAATCTAAGCTTAAAGCTCAACCAATTACTATAATTGAAAACGGTAAGTGTATCCCAGCTGTAATTTTTTTAGATAGCATTAACGAAGCAATTTCTAAAGCGAATAATAAATGAAAAAACTAGTAATAAACCTTGGTTTATTACTCTTATTGCTAAACGGATGTGGAATTTTCCAGAAAAAAATTCCGGAAATTCCACCTCCGGCAACCACTGGCAATAGAGTAGTAGTAGAACCTAAACTGTTGCAACCTTGTGAGTTATTGCCGCCACTAGTAGGTGCTACTTATGAACAAGTTGCAGATCATTATTTAACCGTCATTAACCTATATGGTCAATGCGCCCTTAAACAACTAGATAGCATTGCTACTATACGCAAACTATCTAACCTGGACAAACCATGAAAGAACATTTTCGTTTCCGCAATATTTTTATGATTGGCGGTACACTCATTGTTATGGTATATCTTTACCTTAGTGACCCCAATGGCGGCAATTTGACTATTCCATTTCTAGCCAAATTAGCCACTCCAGTAGTAGCCGTGTGGTTTGCGCACTTAGCACGCCGAGCACTATTTGACTACGCTGATATGGAAACCTTGCTAAAAAAGGCACGCGAAACCGCCACTGGCGCAGGTTTAGCTTTTTTAGGTCTGTGTATTATTATCTACGGCTTGCTCAGCTTATTCGGCTCGCAAGTATACGCACAGTCGCCAAGTACTTATATTCCGCAACAAGCACAACAACATTTACCCACGCTTCAACTGGAAAAAAATAAGGTTTGGGCTACACACCCAAAGCCGCATACCTTGGTAGTTTAATAGAGCACGAGTCCTGTATATCACTTACGCATAGTAAATGTTGGAACTCTAAATCTAGACTAAAAAGTGCTAGAGAGGAGGGTGCAGGGCTTGGACAAATTACCAGGGCTTTTAAACCGGATGGATCGATTAGGTTTGATGCTTTATCAGACTTAAAACATAAATATCCTAAGGAATTGTACGACTTAAACTGGCAAGTAGTCTATGACCGCCCAGACCTGCAAATCAGAGCACTAGCATTAATGATGCGGGATAATTATCAGTATTTTAGTAAGCATGTACCTGATCGTCGTGAAGCATATGCTTTTGCTGATGCTGCCTATAACGGCGGTTTAGGTGGCGTAGAACACGAACGCAGAGCTTGTAAATTGGCTAATTGGTGTAATCCTAATTTGTGGTTTGGTAATGTAGAGAAACTTTGTTTGAAATCAAAAGTTGCACTATATGGCAATCGTAGTGCTTGTGATATTAACAGACATCATGTGGAGGATGTATTAAATACAAGAAGTACAAAATACGAAAAGTATTTAAATTGAAACAACACATAGGAATCTCTATGAAACCTTCCTCTGGTAAAGCTTTGCGCGAAGACAAGTCCGAAAAATTTGATAAACCTAGTAAACATACTTTTATTGAAGTCAAACCTCTTAACTACATTCAAGGCGTCTATCTTGAAGCAATACGTTCTAGTGATGTAGTTTTTGGAATTGGAAGTGCAGGAACAGGAAAGACATATGTAGCTGCTAGTTATGCTGCTTGCGAATTGTTTTATAAACGTATTGACAAAATAGTTCTTACTAGGCCTAACGTAGAAACTGGTCGCGGTATGGGATTTTTACCTGGTGCTATTGATGAAAAATATGCACCATACTTAGCACCTTTTGACAGTGTATTTACTCGTACACTAGGTCAGGGATTCTATCAATACGCACTAAAAAATAAAAATATAGATCCTAAACCAATAGGGTTTATGCGCGGCAGTAGTTTTGACGATACAGTAATCTTAGTAGACGAAGCACAAAATTTAAGCAAGATAGAGTTAAAAATGTTGCTTTCCAGAATAGGTAAAAACTGCAAAGTTATCCTAAGTGGTGATCCTAAACAAGTAGATATTGTAGACAGTGGACTAGAAGATGCTGTTAACAGACTAGAAGGTTTACCTAATATTCAAGTAGTTAGATTTTTAGACGAAGATATTGTACGCAGTAAAATGTGCAAACAAATTATTTTAGCTTACAACAATTAAAAAAAGCCCCTAGTATTGCTACTAGGGGCTTTTTTGTTAATCATCTAATTCCATAAATACATCTACTAAAATATCTCTGTATGGTTGTTCTACCATGTGCAAGTCTAGTAAATAAGTATCTAGGTGACAGTTTCTAAGTAATTGAGCATGATACATAAATTGACCAAATGCCTCTAGGCTTTCACTAATATTTTGATTAGCATAGTCTTCTAGGTATTGTGCCATTGCACTAAGCATGTAATCTGACATTTCGGATTTTGTGCTGATCTGTACTAGCTTTACGGCTTTACCCTCCCGATCTCGCATAATCTGATTGCGTTTTTGCTCAGACCAAGTATAACCACCATCACCACCCCACAAATCCCAAGCTACCCTGCCCTTACTAGGAAAACCTTCTTCACCACTGTTAAAACCAGTTGCGCGTTTATCTACTTCATGTCGACTAAAAAAGCTAAACATACGTAGCACAACGCTAGCACTAAGTGGTTCGCGATTTTTAAGTTGATTAGCTCTGGCTAGCCCTACTAAGGTGCCACCTGGATATCCATCTTCGCGCCATTTAAGTGCGCGTTTAGCTGCTGTTGCCATTCCCTCTGTAGGGGTATAAGTTTCTGCCATAATAACTCCTATGGATTAGCCAGGAAAAATGCCATTGCAAATCCCAGCGGTGTCATTGATCGTAATTCTTTAGTTCGCTCCGACTTACCACCCAACTTCATAATCCAAGAATTAGGATCTGGTTCTACTGGAGTTCTAGGTAAATCTTTATTAAATTTACCCCATAATCCAGTTTTCTTAGTATAGGCATCGCCAAACCAATGTGGTTGAAAATACCAAGGATCGCCTAATTGTGGTCGTAGTTTTTGTAGTCTGCCTACTGGATTTTCTATTGCCCAAAATTCTGGTTCATAATAATTGATTATTGCTAGTGTTTTGTCTATTAATGCTAAACTTGCATCTGTTCTGCCATCTTGATCTTTTTGTTTCCAATATTGAGCCCCACTACCTGCAAAATCTGTGCAGGGTGGGGCTGCTAAAATACCGTGTATTCTATTTGGTAGATCTCTTGCCGATAGCTTTAAAATATCAATATCTAGCTTAATATCTACTTGCAATACATTATATCCAGCTTCGCGATAATACTTAGGCCAATTACCGCTGTAATCAAATAGCGATAAGATTGTTTTTTGCATTATCCGCCGCTCATGCGCTCTTCTACTGCAATACCTTCATCAATACTGTGATGAATAACTCTACCTTCTAATTGTGATAGCGCCTGTTTTCGCAACTTTTCACTAAGTGGATTGCAAATCTTTCCTGGAAGCTCTTGTAATGCTACTAAGATTACATTAGCCTCCTCTTTAGTAATTGTAAAAGTAAATTCTTGTGACATAATTTTACCTGATTGGGCAAGCGCCTGTTGAACAGTCCTCACCAATAATTTCATCAAAACTGTTAGCGTCGTCTAGGACAACTGGACGTAGTTGAGCTGCATAGTCTTTGTAAGTACGTTCATCTACAACTTCTTGCGGCAGGTAGAGATAACCTAGATCTTTAGCTGTTTTTGTGGGATCAGTGCGGTAAATAAAACTTACGCCCACATAACAATCCCAGTTATCCATTAACCAATCAATAATATTGCTAATTTCACTAGGATCATAACTAATAGTTACTGACGTGTTTTGTTGATTCCAACTAGTCTGTAACAACTTATAACGATCTAGTTGCACAACTGCACTTTCTAAGTTAACTTCTTTGTCATCAACTTTATCAAATACTACACCATCCCAACAGACTGGAAAAGTTACTAGTACACCACTATCATCTACTGGGTGATTAATAACATTGTAGTTTGCATCTCGTAGTTTTTCTACTACTGGATCATGCTTGGAAAACTGTACATTATTAAAAATGTATTTACCAAGTGGTTTATGAACACCCTCGGTCGTATCCATAATCTTGCTGACTGTACCACTAGGCTTAATGCAAGTTACGTTTTTAGGGCTAGGCAGTCCAAGTTCTTGAGCCATTCCAACCGCAGCACTAGTTGCTGTGCGTTTTAGATATTCGTAATCATAACTACCCATATCTGGACGCATTGCAATGCCGGTTAGTCCTACTCCGCAAAGACGCATAAAATAATTGTTTAAATGCCAACTTTCTTGTAAGATACCATCTTGCAAATCAACACAAGTTTGACGATAATTGGCACGAGCCGCCAGCCTGATAGCTGCGTGAAGTCCAGCATTATCGCCTTTAAACTTAGCCAAATCAGTTTCTGTTAGATTACAAAAACTCTTATTACCCAATAAAATTTCTACACAAGGATTAGCACCCTTAAACCAAGGTGCACGGCGTAGTGCTTCTACTTCATTAATAAATCCTGGCTCACTACCACCAGCTTCCTGCATTAAGTGAAAGATTTTTTCCAAATCTTCGCGTAGTGGCTTTTCTTTAAATACTAAACTATTATTGCTCTGAGTACGGTGCTGGTTATTATGTAACCACCAGTCTTTTTTAGCTACCGCAAATTCTTCCCATTCGGGTTGACCATAGTCAAAAAGAGCGATTTCAGCACTTCTGCGACTGCTAAGAATAGTACCCAGATGATTAACAATGTCCAGAATATCCATCCTAGTAAGTAGACTATCAGCGCGACCATTGAGAATATTGGCAATAGCAGTATATGCAGTACTAATGGCAGTATCGCCTGAAGAAATCCAGCCATAACCTTTTAACCTTTCACCAGCGGGACGTAGTTGACTAAAATCCAAAACCAAAGTATCAGCGGGATATTTACCAGCCATAAGCTTGCCAATAGATTTAGCCCAAGCTTCTGCACTATCACCAATTTGTAATGTCCAAGTTTTAGTTTCTGCATCCCAAGTTTCTGTATTATATTCTAATCCGCCTTTTTGAGTACGGGTGCTACGAACAGTCTTAATATTTTTAATTGGCTTTGAAAAACCATTTAATGTACCAACAATAGGTTTAAAGCCTACGCCACAACCCTGCAACAACAACCATAATACATCAACTACATCATACACAGTTTCTACATTAGTAAAACTGCAATTAAATTGACTGGCTTCACGAGTTTTTGCCACATTAGTGCCACCCAACCATAAGGTTCTGCCACTCATTAAAACTTTACGATCAAGCATTAACTGTTCTAGGTCATAAAGTTCTGCATACTCTGTGTCATTTAGTTCACGGCCAAGAGCACGTTCCCATAACCACGCTTGGTGGTCAATTACTCTAGCAACTGTTTCTTGCCAAGTTTCAAATTGTTTTCCGTCGTCTGAAGTTGGTCTGTTGTAGGTACGACGTGTAATTACTTGTGCTCTTGTTGAAACGGTCATAATATTCCTTATTTTCCTGTACTGCCAAATCCGCCAGTACCTCGTTGTGTATCATTCCAAATATCTGTGAATTCTGCCAACATAACGGGCATAATTACTAGCTGTGCAATTCGAGTTACGCCAGCTTCAATTGCATAGGGTTCAGACCCTGTGTTTTTTAAGATAACTTTAATATTTCCACGATAATCGCTGTCAATTACACCCACACTGTGTGGAATTGTAATACCCAGTTTGCCTTGCGAACTACGATTAAAAACAAAACCCGCATAACCTTCAGGAATTTTAACAGCTACACCACAGTCTAGCAATGTTTGTTCACCAGGATAAATACTGGTAGTAATTGTACTAAATAAATCTGCGCCTGCATCGGTTTTGTGCTGACGTTTTGGTAAAAATTTAGGATCGATAACTAAACATTGAATTTGAGGACAAACCCATGCAGCTGTAGTATTAACACTGTATAGTGTGCCGCCATTTGTAACAGGTATCATGATTTTATATATTTGGTTAAAGTTTCGTCAATTTGTTTAGTGTTATCCCCTAATGCATCTCTGCAAAAAGTGACTAAATCCATAAGGTAATAGTTGAGTAATATTCTATCGCCATTTTGATTTAAGGTTTTAATATATTTTAGTTTACTTTCAATAGGTAGTTCTGCTACTATATCTAACGCACTACCGTATTCGGCCACTAATTGTTGTGCACGTTTAGGACCAATGCCTTCTACGCCTAGTACATTATCGCCCGCGTCACCCATTAAACATTTTATTGAAATATAGTGTTCGTGTGGAAACGTGTAATGTGTATGCCAATTATTAGCAGTTACTTCTTTGCGTGTCACATAACTAAATCTACTAGTATTGTCATCAATAAGTAAATCCCAATCTTTATCACTACTAATCAACCATATGTGATCAACAGCAGGTAGCAAATTACGAATACTGGTAATGTAAGCGGCAATGTCATCGGCTTCGGTTTGTTTAAATTGAATAACTGGATAGTCTGTAGATTCGCGAATGTGATCTAGACTTGCTTGATAATCTTCAAAGAAAAGTTCAAAAGCTGCTTTTTCCGCTTCAGTTTGTTCGGCAAATTTATCTTTACGATTTTGTTTGTATTCGGGATAAATTTGTTTGCGATAGCTACTACTACCCTGATCTGCGGCAATTACAACCCATTTGGCTTTATAACTTTTCTTTAAGCTTTCTATAGTACGTTTATAATCTTCTGCAAAATCTGTAGCACCACTGTGTTTCCAGCGAAAAGCTAGGTTAAGTGCATCGACTATTATTAAGCAATTTTCTTGTTCGCTAACTTGTTGAAATGTTTTACTCATGTTACCCTGTAGTTATTAACCTTATAAAGCCAAATGCGTCAATGGAGACAAGCAAGAGGTAGTTAGCCAGCATACCAAATGAACGCCTAGACCAAGCACACCAGGCATAGATAGCACAACCAGTAATCCAAGCGGGATAAAGAGCCATAAGTGGAGGGTTTGGTACTGTTCCAGCCATGACAATAGCACACCCAATACTAAGAGCCCAAGCAACCAGCTCAATAATAAACCGATAACGATTGGATTTGAAATCATGATATATCCAGTCTAAAGTTGGCTTTATTAAAATATTTTTCATTTAATATTATACTAAAATTTTAAGGTTTAGTCAAGTAACAAATTCTGGTCGCTCATGTGTTAACCAATCTTCAAGCAGTGAAACATAAAAACTATAAGGATCTCTGGATATATAGAAATGAGGGTAACTTTCTGGTATGCAGTAATCACTACTAAATGCTACAAATATTTTACTACGATCATGTTTAAACATTAGTAATGGTAGTTTATTTACTTGTTTTCCTTGACGTAAAGTTTGTTGCCAAAATTCTAGTAATTGTGGTGATTTAGATGTTAATACCGCGCTAGTCAAATGATCGTCTGCATATCCTTTAGCCTCAACACAAAATATATTATTGCAGTTGGGAATATAAAGATCGCCCTTTAATCCATGTTTTTCATCTAATGCACCTGAACCAGGAACCCTCTCCCACCCTAAACGAGTGTATTTACGAAGAAGATCCCTGATTACTAATTCAGTTCTAGCGCCTTTAGCCCTAGAGTCTACCATTACTCTGTAACTGGCGGCTCTACAGGTTTTACAGCAGGTATAGTAACTCCAGCTGTTGAAGGCTGCGGTAGATGTGCTTCAATATCAATTCCACAAACTTCTCCAGTACAGTTTTGATCAATTCTATAGATCAACTTATCACCATAGACTTTTAGTGTGGCAAGTTGTTCTTGAGTAATTTCGTCACCAACAAAAAGCTCAGTTTCCCTGCCGTTAACAACAGCAGTAGCTTTAGCATTGACTACGTGTTCAATTTTATACATATTATTATCCCTCGATTTTAGAAATGTTGTTTCGTTTAACAACGTGTACCTTTTCCAATAAAGGGTGGCTGAATCCGTGACTAACAAGGATAGTATTGAGAGATTCTTCTTTAAGTAAGACTTCAATTAATTTCTCCTTACCATCCACATCTAAGGCTTCTATAGTTTCATCCAAAACCAGTAGATTTATCCTACTTTGACTTAAACTTTGCATTAGTTTACGAATTGCTAATAGTGTTGCCACATTAACTCTAGCTCGCTCACCTCCGCTAAGTGCAAGTATATCAATGTCTATTCCATTATCAGTAATAATAACATTTAGTTTATCACTACCACTGATTTGAAAACTAATTTGAAATCTGCCACCACTAAGCTCACCTAGATATTCATTACTAATGTGTTCTAGGTCTTTAACAAGATTTTCAATTTTATACGCAACTAATCCAGTTGTACTAAAAGTTTTCACTAAAGTATTAATGGTATTTAGTTTTGCGGTTAATTGCTTTGCTGTTGCAGCCCATTGATCAAGTTCTACTTCCATTTCAACTATTTGTGATTTAATCAGTTCTAGTCGATTATTATGTACGGTTACTTCTTGATTAAGTTTTTCTGCTCTAACAATATCTTGTTTAATACTTTCTATTTGCTGTTGCAAACCTTTTAATTGTTTTTGTAATATTGCTTCATCCAATAGACTATCGGGCAGTTCCGTGTCAATTAATTGATGATACTTTTCCCACTCTTCTTGATTGCGTTTAGCAGTATTCCAGCTGCTAAGTTGATCGTTGTATTCTTTAATACGTTTAGTTTCTTGTTCACCCTGTGCTTTGGCAACTAAAACAATTGCATCTTGCTCTGTGATTAAGTTTTTAGTTTTTGTGTCGTCAATAGTTTGTAAACAAGTAGGACAATTACCGTGCAAAGACTCCATTTTTCGCTTGAAAAGAGTTGCATCCTGAATGGTTTTATCGTATTCAGCTTTTTTAGTTATTGAGACACTTATATCACCTTCTGGCTTATCAGGCAAAGGCAGTAAGTTGATTTTATCTTTTAATTGCTTATAAGTATTATTTTGAGTAATTTTTTTATTGGTTTTTTCAATGTCTTGAATTGTAGTTGCTAATCTACTAGCTTCTGCTACCAGATTGTCATCTAACGTAGAAACTGGAACATAACCTTGTGGTTTAAAACTTGTTTTACTATATTTAGCAATCCATTGTTGAATTGTATCCAATTTAGCTTGTGCTTGTGTAAGGTCTTTACCTACTTCCGCTGCTGCTTGTTTAAATACTTCTCCAGCTTGAGTATACTTGCCTAAATTTAACAGTTCAATTAAGAACTTTTTTCTAGCTGTATCAGCACTAGTTAAAAACTCTAAACTACCTGCATGACTTTGATAAACAATCTGTGAAAAAGTTTTGTGATCAATGCCAATTAGCTGTTCTACAAGTTTATAGGTAGTAGTAGCTGTGTGCCCACTAATATCCTCCAAACCCTTATACAATTTTACTTGTTGTTGAGCGCCACGTTTTGTTTCAATCTTATACTCGCACCCATCTTTGTCAAATACTAGCTCAATTTGATAGTGTTTGTCTTTGATATAACGGTTTAGGATATCACCTTTTTTAATACCCTTGCTATTTTTGTTGAATAATACTTCTTCTAGGATAAGTGCAACGCTGCTTTTACCATGACCATTTTTACCCACAAGTTGGGTAAGTGGACTTTGCGTAAAATCAACACGGTTATCAGCACCATAACTAAAAGCATTAGACCAACGTAGTTCTTTTAGTGTTATCATAGTTCTAGCTTGTCCGAGTAGTTGTAGAATTCTTTTAGAGTTTCGCTAACTGCGTCTTCATTAAGCTGTAGGATATAAGTTAAGTATTCACGGACTTCTTCACCTAGACTAAGCTCAGGATCTAGGATTAGCTGAGTTTCTTGTGCTCGTTTAACTACCTTTTTGTCGATTAAATCGCTGTCCTCAAGCTGACCCAATTCGTGCAAATCACCTTCAATTTCATAAATTGTATGATGAAATGCTGTCTGCGGTTTAGGGTCGTGCACACCTATAGTTTGCTTAATAAGCTGCGGAAGTTGAAATGGCATCCAAACGTGTGTTAAATTTTTTGTTTCTAATAAAACAGCGCCCGTATCAACCCTGCTACGATGAAAGCTAGTAGTATAAGGGCTGCCTGGATATATAATATTTCTTTGTGAGTTTTCATAACTGTGTAAATCACCTGCTAGTACCTTTTGCCAACGATCAAATAGTGCTAGGTCAACTTCTGGTTTAACGTGTGGTGGAATTTCGCCACGCACATGAGTACACAAAATCTTTTCTGCAAAAGTATACTTTGTAGTTTCCAGTTCTTTTAGCTTATTGTAGGGCACAAAATCAATACCGTGTCTGGTATAAAAATCATCTACAATAGTTACTAGTGGATTAATTCTAGTAGTGGCACGTTTTAAATAGCTTAAGAATGTAGTATCTTTTTTAAGCATTTCATGGTTGCCAGGATAGACTATGCACTCTACATCAATATTAGCAATTAAATCAAAGTATAACTCGACTTCATCCATAGTTGGAAGTCTGTCAAATATGTCGCCGCCTAAAACTACTAGGTCAGCATGTTGCTGCATTTTTTTAAACTGTTCAATAAATAGATTAAATCTATTTTTAGCCCATTCAACTGGAACATTTTTTTGACCCAGTTTTATGTGTATATCTGCTGTAAATAATATATTCATTTTGTACCAGACAAAATAGCCCGCTAAAGCAGACACCTTAGCGGGCTTGTTGTTTAACCTAGCTCTTTTACGGCTTCTTGTTCGCTTTGAGAATGTTCTTCTTCTACACCAGCCCGAAGTTTTTCCAGTAGTGCTTTAATTTCATCAGGATTTGCACGAGGATATTTTTCATCAATAGGCAGTGCTTTTGCGGCCAGATCTAGTTCTTGAGCATTTAGCTTGCGAGATTTGCAACGCAAAACTTGCAGGGTATATTCCACGTTATAAGTAAGTGGCCCAGTCTTTACTCGTTTAAATACTACATCCCAGCCTGTTTCAGGATCGGTGGGATCACCCAAATCTTCTGCGGCAGTAATGATTTGTTCAAAAAGTTTCTTTTTAAGATTAAGAACCTTGACTTTTCCATCTTTAGGGTCAATGCAATTAACTGCATAGCTCCAGCTGCACTTTAAATCAGCATGAAATTCTGGAACCCAATCTTTTTCTAGATTATCAAATTTCTCTTTGTCACGGCTAAATGCCAAGCACTCCACAGGAATGTCTTTGTTGTTAGTACCGCGAACCCAGTATACATATCGTGGCAAAACACCACCAATCAATCGTACAACATTTTCACCGTCTTTGTATTCGTAACTTTCAACCGACGACTTTTGTGCGCGACCTTTGGTTTGTTTAAAGCTAAGTGCCATTTTTAAATTTCCTCGTGTATAAATTTAATTTGTTTGTTTGCAATTATTAAAAGCGGGTTTGATTTTATATTATTAATGCTAATATCAGGATATAATGTTAAGTCTAGTGATTTAATACCGTAAGTCTTATATAATCCATAATTTCTAAGTCCGGCTAATCTAATATACTGTGCTTTATAAACTGAATCTGTGCCCGTGTGTTTAAAAAATAATTCAGGTTGTAGTAAAAAGCTACTTCCTGCTTTTAATCTTGGTAATGGCTTGTATTTTTCATGAACATTTTTTGGTATAGTAATACCGCGATAAAACTTATACAAGGCTTCTACTAAATATTCAGAGTTACCTTTTGTATCTTGTTCTAATGTTTTTAAATTAAAAAATAAAGTCATTTTTGGATTTAAGAATATATTATACCATAGTGAATATAGATTTACAAGTGTAAATTTTTATACCAGTTCAATCTGCCAGCCTTTACGCATATAGAATCCCAATCTATCCCTATTTTGCTTCTTATCCATGTAGCCTGCAAATTGCATATCTAAGACTACTGGAGTTAATTTATCCTCATGTTGACGTTGAATTCTGCCTACAATTTGTTCTAGTAAACTATCGTTTGCAATAGGTACTGCTAAGATAACACAACTAAGTGAATTTATTGAGATGCCTTCGCTAAAGATTTGGCGGCTACCAGCAATGCACATTTTTTCTTTTGAGAGTAGTTGTTGTTTGATCTGTTGCCGTTGTTCAAAATTGGTTTCGCCAGTAACCAACACACAGGTTTCTCCGACATATTCTTTTACCTTTTGTAAAAATCCAACTCTATCTGCAATAACTAAAACTTGATGCCCTAAGGCTACTTGAATTTTTGCTAAACCGGAAATAAATGCTTGATAGTCGTGATCCTCGGTAAGTTGATTGATTTTTTCTACCCATGTAGCATCAGGTTTAAGAGTAATACCAGTACGTATTAGTTTAACTTCTGGATTTAGTGTATGTGATTGTGGTGGTTTATATACTTTATGACCAAAAAAGTCTGGAAACATTATATGTTTTCCGTCTTTTCTGTTCATAGTACCACTAAGTGCTATTCTATAACGGGCATGAAAATCGTCTATTAATTGTGAAAATGTACTAGCAGGGCAATGATGTGCTTCGTCTAGAATAATAGTACCAAATTCTTTTGCTAATTTTGCACTATGTTTTACTAAGGTTTGAACATTAGCCACTGTAATAGCATGATCTTCCCAGTCTAGCTTGCCGCCGCCAATAACACCTACTGACATAGCAAATAGTGTTTCTATTTCTTCAATCCACTGATCTCGTAATGCTGTGGTGTGCGTAACCACCAACGTTTTCTGTCCAAATTTTCTAGCCAAATGTAGGGCTGTAAAAGTCTTGCCCCAGCCCACAAGAGCATTGATAAAACAAGTATCTGTAACTTCTTCATAAATAACCTGCTGCGTATCGCGTAAAGGAAATTTTGGAGTTGGAAATGGTACTGGTATCACAGTACGTTTATCCACTATTTCATAGTGTTTAGGAATTAAATCTAGTCTACCTTGTGGTATGCTTAAAATGCCCTTTGGCAATAATTTATAGTTACGAATAGTTTCTACAGTACTAAACTGTTTACTACCAGTATCTTTGTGGATTTTATAAGTAAGCGTTTTTATAAGCTGTTTAGATTCTTCTACACCTGGATTATCCAGATAAATTCTGTTAGATATAATTGCTTTTGGCATTATACTAACCTATGTGTTGTTTTAAATGCGTCATTATAAAATCCGTATAATATATAGCTTAAACCCCAACGAAGTATGCCTGCATAGTACTGCTCTGGTTTAGGAGCATACATACACTTAAATCGCTGAGGTAGACCGTCTACTTCTACAATAGCACCCATACCATCAAGCGGCAAAACTTTTTTAATTTTGTGCGCGGTTAGCTTGGCGCGGCTAGTTTTTCTGTACTGGAATATTTTTCCGGTGTTATCAATAAACCAAGTAGTTTGTTTGGCTATTTTTATTAAATCGCCTAAGAAGTAGACGGCTTGACGAATAGGAAATAATTTTGCTCCTACTATACTTAACCTTCGCAAGCCTAAAGTAGCCCCCGCTACCGATTTGTCATCTACAATACGCAAACCTACCTTAGTCTCTAGTGACTCCTTATCTACATACTCTTTTGAGTAGTAGATAAGGTTGTCATCTTGTGTAGGCTTATGTTCACCCAATCTAAACACGGGCCAGTTTATCTCCAGTAAATTCATAAACAGCCCCAAAATCGCCAAAGCTATAATCATCGCCAATATCTTGGTCAACACCAATTGGTGTGCCAGGAATACTACAACCATGATCGTGTTGAGTATTTAATTTAAGTATTTGGCAATAATCCTCAACGTGGTCTTCTTTTACAATTGCCACAATAGAGTCATGCACAAGCATAAATATTTTTGCATCAAGCCCTTCTTGTGTAATATGTCTAGCAGTTCGCATAGCTCCTAGCAGATTAACGTCACTGGCTAAAGACTGAACTTCAGCATTAATACCGCTACGTACTTCATGTGCAGCAATTCCCTTATCGCTTGAAAAGACATTAGGAAGTCTGCGTTTTCTACCAAAAAAGCTATATGTATATCCATTTTGTTCAATAAAAGTTTTGCGTTCATCTAACCAACGCTTTAGTTTGCTGAATTTAGTAAAGTAGGCTTTAATATCCTCTTTAGCTTGTTCTACTGGATAAATTTCACTAGTTGCTTTGCTTACTGTTTGTGAAACCTTGTTTGGCCCCGAACCGTAAAGAATACCAAATGAAATTGCTTTTGCACTTTGCCGCATACTAGCATAACGTTTTTTGACTTCCTCCACAGGACACGGCAAGTTAAATACCATTTTAGCAATTGTCGAGTGAAAGTCACCGCCGCTACTAAAAACCTGTTGCAAATTCTTATCGCCACTAAGTACGGCAGCATAATACATCTCGGCTGTAGCTAAGTCTTGTGAAACTATTTTATACCCATGTGGGGCACGGATACACCCTTTGATGATTGGATTGTCTCTAGGAATTTGCTGAGCATTGAATTTACCACTACTAGACAAACGGCCGCTAGTGGTAAAAATAAGATTAAAATTTGTACGAATTCGCCCATCTTTGTCCAATTCCGGTAAGATTTTTTGAATATATGTGTTCTGAATTTTACTAAGCTGCCTGACCTTAAGAATAGCACCCGGCAGTTCGTGCTCTTCGGCTAGTTGTGCTAAAACTTCTGCATCAGTTGAAATAGCACCGGTGCCAGTTTTCTTGCCGGTAGGTTCCAAACCCAAGTAGTCGAATAAGACTTCTCGCAACTGCATTACACTATTAGGATTAAAGATTTTGCCACTGGTTTGCTCAAACTGTTTAACTGCATCAAAACTAAATACTACCTCTTTAGCACGCTGAATTTCATCTTCAAGGTACAAATTAGCTTTGTTCATACGATCTTTACAGATCGGAATGCCTACCTCTTCCATATCCATAAGGAATAGTGTACCATCTACCAGCAAGTTTTTATAAACCCACCACAATTTTTGATTAGCCTGTAGGATAGGCCAAAACTTGTGAAATAGTTCATAAGTTACTGCTGTGTCAATCGACGCATATTCACTGATAATATCAAACGGAATCAAGTCATAACTAAAGTTTTCTTGAAGAATTCCGTGTTGACTACAATAATCACGCTTAAACTCGTCTAGTGCACTATCATAGTCGCCATAATCTGTATACTTTAGTGCTAACTGCTTTAGTCCGTGACTATCAGTTTCATCTAAGGCATAATGCATAACCATAGTGTCATGTACTCTAGCCCGGTTAAAGTCGATGCCAAGATGATATTTAATCATCTTGTAGTCAAACTTCATGTTATGAAAGATAGTTTCAAACTCATTAGCAATTTGTTGTAATAGTTGGATACACTCCTCATCCATGCAATCTGTAGTAATATATCTGCCCTGTTTGCCTTTGTAGGTTAGTGACACTCCCAGTACATATCCATCTCTGGGATAAAGTGCAGTTGTTTCTGTATCCCAAGCTACGTAACCTTGAGCATTTGCTAAGATTTCTTGTAAATAGGCTTTGGCTTGGTCTGTGTTATCAATACCGCCAAAATCACCAGTAGTAGGTGCAGCAACACTATCATTATAATACTTAAGAATCTTATCTACGGCTCGTTGAAAATCTGGTTTGCCTTCTGGTTTAAATGCCAACATAGCTGGATTTGTAATACACACAAACTTTTCATTTACTAGCTGACCTGCATAATTAGTTACACTAGTAACTTTAGCGTATTCTTTAGCGGCTTCTGCGCCTACCAAGATAATCAAATCATACGGTTTAGGATCAAATTCAAGTGTAACGTCTTTTTTCAACAATTTTGTAATAGGAACCTGGCTCATATGAAAATGATCAAATTCAAAAGGAAAGTGATCAGCATATCGAGTACGGTTAGGTGCTTTATCAATAAGTGCAACTTTTTTCATAAATTCTCCAATACTTTATTATAGCGTATCAGGCTAGTAAAGTCAAGTTATTTTTTAATATATTCACTAATACTTTGTACATCAATCGGGTCTAAATCGCCAGGATCAGTATCATTTGGTAATTTAATTATTTCTACAATAAACTCTGATTCTTCAATAATTGGTTTTAGGATTTCTGCTGCTTTTCTACCTGCATCATCTCCATCAAATAATATGTAAATATGACTAACTCCTTGGGCTTTAAATGGTAATAATTTTAACTTAGTATCTGCTTGCAGAGTATTTGTGCCAAAAGTACAAGTGACATTTTTTAAACCCTTATCGTAAAGATTTAACATATCAAATATTCCTTCTACTAATACCAGACTTTTATGTCCTGCGGGTACTTGTGGTGGAAATACTGGAAGTTGAACTTTACTAGGATAGTTTAAATATCTAGGATTACCATTTGATAAGGTGTGTCTGCCTACATAGACTACTGTTTTACCAGTTATATCTTTAATTGGAAATATAATTCTATCTGCAAGTTTTTCTACACTGTGAGTATAAAATGCCTCAAAGTGTTTTAGTGTTTGCGAACTAATTCCTCTAAAAGTTTTAGTATATGGTGCGGCTCCTGCTGGAAGTTCTAATCCTACTGCCCAGGTTTTTAAATCGTGCAGTTTTTCTTTTAGCTTAGCAATTTTTATAGGAATAGGGTTGCTAAAAACACCATAATATTTAAATATATTAGTTTTAAATCCACAGCTAAAGCAGTGAGCTATTCCGCTAATACGATCTATGCGAAAACTTGGGTTTGAATCTAGGTGTTCGGGGTTTAAACATTTGATTAAGTAATCTCGACCGGACACCTGATACTGCAATCCGTTTTTTTGAATCAAGTCTAAAACAGGATCCATCTCTATGCGTCCCAAGGTAAATCAGTTGCGAGTTCTTGTGTTTGATTATCTGTTTTTTTACTCTTTTTGACAGGTTCTTTTTTAGATGGGCGATCAATACTTTGGGGGGAGATTCTGAGTGTGTCCCAATCAATAGGGCATGTAAAAGCCATCTCTTTTCCGCCCCGAATCTTTGTTGTTTCAAAACTAATTGCTTGTACGTCTTTTTCATGTGCTTCCATTACTAGTGCTATATCTGCTGCGTCTAAAATGCCTTTGGCAAATCTGGCTTCACCATTAGCGTCAATTTGATATGGGCTTACTATTACTACTTCGTATTTTCTAGCCAAGTTCTTTAACTTCTTTGAAACTTCAATTTGTGGTTGCCAGTCATACTGACTATTACCTTCTAGTACAATTTGATTAACATAGTCTACTACTACAACACCTAATTTGTCTCCAAATTTAGCTTTAGTTTTTCCAATATGCAAATCAATAGCGCCCAAAGTTAGATCTCTATCATCAACAATAATCATTTGATTGTCGGGCTTTAGTTTAAAGTTTCTAACTAAAGTTTCTTCAAATTTAAACCTATCTCTGTGTCGTAAGAAATCGTCTACTAACGACTCGGCTCCTTCAAACATTCCAGATCTGGCGTGAACTACGCGTAGTAATTCTTGATCAGTTAGTTTATTTTGTTTTAAGTTTTGCAAATTTACATTGGCTAAGATTGCCAAATTTCGCTGCATGGTTTCATATGCAGTCATCTCAATAGAAAAGTAAAGACTACTGTTTCCAGACTCATACTGATTAACAAAAATATTACTACTAGTGATACTTTTACCGCTACCCCTTTTGCCTCCAATGAGGATGAGTTCTTGTCTAGCCACACCACCAAGTACAGCGTCAAAAGTATTATTAAGCCCAAGATAAACACGTTCTTTCTCCAGTTCTTCAGGATGTTGAAACATCATAATATCAGCCATAGTAAAGACTTTTTCACTGGTGTGTGTCTTTTCTTCAATTGTAAGTGCTATTGTGGCTAAATTTTCTTTTATTTCGTTTGAGTCGTAAAGCGGCAGTTTATCTATAAATTTGTCTAGTAGTTTTACTGTTTCGTTTTGTGTATACTGATCAATAAGTGCATCTAAGGCTATTTCAGCACTTACGTCAGGAACTTCAGTTAGTTTTAGTGTTGCTAGAGTTTTTGCTGCCGGGCCTTCTCGCAGTGTAAGTTCTAGGTCATCAAAATTAGGAATAGCATTATATTTTTCATAATGCTTATTGATAACACTGTACAAGGACGAGTAAGCCGGATCTAAAAACACTAGCTTCAATTTAGCCCAGATATCTAAGCTCTGCTCTTGAAGCAGTTTATTTAAGACTACGGCTGAAACATCCATATTAACCTACCTTAGATTCATTATCTATAATTACTTGGTCTACAATTTCTGTTACTTTATAAATAATTTGATCACGCAAACGTCTAATATCTTGTTGATAATTACTACCCCTGTCATAGAGTAGACTTAGTTGTTCGTGTGTAACTAGTTGTTGCAAACCAAAATAGATATGATCATAAGCCATTGTAGACTCTGGCATTATTTCTACCTGAGCTAAACGGCCATAATTATGTACTGCTTGTTTTACTACTTCTTCGACAGTAAACGACTCAGAGTCGTGATATGTGATTGTAACTTTCATTTACTGGTTTCCAAAGTAAAAAAGGCCGGGAGCCTGTAAAAACTCCCGGCCTTACTGCTCAATGACTATTAAGCAGCGGCTTTTGCTTCTGCTTTGGCCTTTTTATCAGCGCCCTTATAATCAGCAACATTAATGCCGCGACGGGTAAGCAGAGTACGTAGACCGCGCTCAGTTTTGTCAACTGCAGCTGCAATTTCTGCAACGGTCATGCTAGCGATACGCTCGCCAAGCGCCACGATTGGATCAACCTGATCTTTAGCGTGTGACTCACGTTGAGCAGGAATTTTTGCAATTTGACCTTTGCGGGTCAAGCTAAGGGCTTTGCCACGAACTGAGGCAACAGTTTTGTCAAGTGCTTTAGCTATATCTTCGATATAGCTACCGCGCTCAGCCATGGAAATAAACTTTGCCTCTTCAGCGTCAGTGTAGCTGCGAGCAACTTCCACTTTCTCGGCGGGCTTAACACTACCAGTCAGTTCCAGAGCAAGCAACTTACCCTGAATTTGCTTAGCGGTGAACTTGCCATCAGCAAATCCTTCAGCAATTTGCTTGTAGGTAAATTGGCCAGCATTGCTGGTAACAAACTTAAACAGTCCGTGACTTTCTTCTTCAGAAAATGCACTGACTTTTTCTTTAGCCATACTAGCAACATCGCGATCAAGTTGACGCAGTTTAGCTGCTACGCTACGGGTCGACACTTCCAAGGCTTCAGCGGCCTCTTCAACTTTAGCAACCGATACAGGGGACTCGCGTCCTACGATTCCAAGAAGTTGAGCAACGGCGTCGTCAGACCACTTTTTAGTTTTTTCAGTCATATTTTTTTCTCGTTTAAAAATTGTGATAAGTTTTCGATAATTGTAATGCCGAGCTGGTCGGCTTTGGTACGTTTTGAGCTGCCTTTGTTATCTTCATCAACTAGATAGTTGGTTTGTTTAGTTACGGTTTCGGTAACTTTAAATCCAGCTTGTTCTAATGCTTTAGTGGCTTCTGCCTTAGTTTTAAATGAAGTTAATTTACCAGTTATGCAGACGCTTTCGGCACTTACATTGGCTACTGGCTTATTGCTTGTTTTGAAAGAGAATGGCAAAAACTCTCTCATTTCTACGAAATCTGTCTCTAGCCAAGAGATTAGATTGTTAGTAACTTTTTCTCCTAAACCAGCTTGTTTGCATCGTTCTTGAGTAATATCATCAATGCCACACACTACTTTTGCAATTTTTTGTGCCGCTGTGTTACCTACAAGTGGAATACTAAAAGCTGGTAGAATGGCTGCTAGATCACTGTTACGAGACTTGTCAATTTCATCTAACAATTTTACTGCAATCTTTTCACTACCCAATAGCTCAATAATTTGATCAAGTTCGAGATAGTAGATCTCAGTAATATCAGTAAGTTGAAGTTTCTCTAGTGTTCTAGCACCCATGCCTTTGATGCCTAACGTCTTACAAAAATGTTCCAACTTTTTGCCTAGCTGTGCGCTACAGGCTTGATTACGACAAAAAAGTTGGTCATTGACAAGCTCTAGGGTATAGTCGCAACACGGACAAGTAGTTGGAATTTTGATCTTCATTGGGCGTTTTTCAAATTCAATAATGTATTATACAGTAATAAGCAGTGCGTTTCAAGTCCAAATTTTCTATGCCTCTACCTTGTGCAATACGCAGGGAATAATTTCCCCAGCCCTAATAATAGCTACGGTATCTCCAATTTCCAGGCCTAGTGATTCGATAAATCCTGGATTATTAAGAGTGGCTCGGCTTACCACTGCGTCTCCTACTAGCACAGGTTCTAGAATTGCTACTGGGGTTACTTTTCCGGATTTACCTACTTGCCATTCAACATCCAGCAGTTTAGTCTCTACATGAGCAGCACGCTCTTTACGAGCATAAGCACCACGAGGGTGTTTGCTAGTATATCCTAACTCTTCAAATTGGTGATTATTGTTAAGTCTAAATACTACGCCGTCTGTGGGATAAATTTTTTCTAGATCAGTTTCCTGAACCGTATTAAACCCAAAACGTTTAAGCATTAGCATATCTGCGTCGTAGGTTTGGCCAATAAATGGCTGAACGCCGTATGCAAAAAAAGTAATTGCACGAGTAGCAAATTCGCTAGTATCTTTAAGATTAAGTGCACCAGCAGCATAATTTCTGGCATTAGCAATGTGATTTGGGGCCACAATTTCGCCAGTGACTTGAATCACACCATTATGCCTAATAGTGTGTGGAACTAGACTAGCACTACTAAGAAACTTATCAGTAACTACCTGACCTTCAACCCCATCACCACGAGTAAGTGCTTGTACCAACTCACCGTCTACATATAGCAGGCTAACAGCAGCGCCGTCTAGTTTAACACTCATGCTAACGTCGCCCATACCCTCTATAGGATTGGGCTTGCCTTCATCTTCGTAGTGCTTTTGCAAACTAAACATAGGATAGTAATGTTTAGCCTTTAAGCCAACAGCCTGTGCGCCAACAGCCGAATACTTTGCAGTTTCGGCTAGGCGATCAAATTGCTCGTCACTGATAATAGGAAAGCCAGCATAGTAAGCCTGACTTGCCGCGTCTAAATATTGTTTAATGCTCATAAATTTAGTACAAAGTCACAAAAAATGTCATTATGATGCCCGCCGTGCCAACCTTCTAGGTCATCCAGGTCATACCACCACTGTTCGCTTTCTGGATGACAACCAATCAACCCCAAGTTGCCTTGATAAATAGCCATTGGGTCGCCGTTAGCATAAGTAGCAATTACTTCACAGTGTTTAGTCTGCCCAATAAAACTACACCCGTCATAAAAATACATATCTTGTGGTATACCGTCCCACAATACTTGAGCAGTAGTTGCAAATTCAGTAGTAATCTCTGAGCCAAATCGCTTTATATACTGTACTGGCTCTACTTCCCACATCAAGTCAAAATAGTTTGCACCAGCCCAGTAAGAGCCCATGCAAATGCCTAAATACTTGCCACCAGCATATACAAAATCACGAACTGTTTCAACGTCTTCTTTGTCAAAGATTGTATCAAACCAATCAGCATCGCCAATGCCGCCAGGAAATGCTAGAATATCTACTGTGCTCAAGAAAAAAGTGGTAAGGTCTTCAATGCCAAATAGTTTAACTATAAAATGCTCTTCAAGCGCAGCTTCCATAGCCAGTGCACATTCTACTTCACAGACCGGATCATTGACAAAAATAGCAATAGTTCGCTTCATAGCCTTTCCTTTTCAAATATAATATATTATACCATTTTAGCGGCTTAGGGTCAAGTCTGTTTTTTCTAATAACTGTTTAGCATAGGTTTCAATAATTTCATGACCTTCAGCCTCGCTACAAATATCTAGCAGCCCGTCTAAGAGTGCGTAGATATTTTGTAGCGAGGCAGGAATGCTTACACCTTCACGACTAGGAACCCAGTCACCTTCATAACTTAAAAAGTACTTTCTAAGTTGTAGATACGTGACTTCTTTAAAATCATTGACCACAAGCCTAACTTGGAACCCTTTGTCCATGTTTTCGTCAATTAACTTTTCATACAGTATATTTGAGTCCATTATACTTTAATTCCTAATTCACGCAAGTGTTTAAGACTAGCCAATTCACAAGCAGGCTGATATGCACTCTGTAACCAGCGCTCACTAAGTAACCAAACGCGATAAATCCAGCCATATTCTGGATGTGTTTGCTCCGCCTGTATTTTACACATAGAATCATACCTAGCGCTATATACTACTTCACCTACTGCAAATTTGTCTTGCATTGCACCTTCAGGAATCAACTCAGGCTTAAAATAGTCTGGACTGCTTTTGCGAACAGGCACACTATATGTCTCTAGTACCTGTTTAATAAGTTGTGTTCCGCGGTAGGTATTTTCGCTGATTGCGCTAATAGGTTCGCCAGCAAGATAGCACTGAATTATAAATTGTACTTCATCTTGGGTAATAGGTTTGCCGCGTTTTTCAGCCCTGCGTTTAGCAGTTTTTTCTTTGCGGTCTTTGTGAGTTTGAATAATCTGATCAAGTCTACTAGTATTATAGCTCATGCCTAAAATTTGGCAAGCATCCTTTTTTGTAATTGGCTTAACGCCCTGCTCTTTAGGTTCAAGCAGTTCAATGACTCGCTCAATATTAGCGTCAGTCATACGTTCTTGTTCAAGTTCAGAGCGTTTTCTAGCCATAATTACTCCAGCTCAATATAACTAATAGTTACTTCTTGTGTATCGTAAACTTCGTCCAGGATTTGATCAGCATAGTCAAACGTTTGAGCATCTTGCCAGCTCATGTAGTCATGATCACTAACAAAAATTTGAGTTGCACGTAGCTCATCTGTTGCTTCAACAACTTCTTGTTGAAGCCCATCACCATCCTGATAAACAGCAAAAACAAAAGTACTCATAATAACTCCTTAATAAGAAAAGGCAGCACTAGGCTGCCTATTTTTATGCTTTAAGCACACTCAAAAAATAAACTGCTGCTTTACCAGTCAGCTTGCTCAAAATGTCGTCATCAACTGGGCCGCCTTTAGCTTCAATTGCTGCACGGAGGTCAGCAATGCTGGACTCTTTTGACACACGCTTGGGAGCATCACCAGCAGGCTTTTTATCGCCACTAGGTTTAGCTGCTGCGTCTTTTTTAACATATACACCGGCTTGTACCAAAACCATGCGAACACCATTAGGTGAGGCTTCGATTTCTTCGGCAATATCTTTAATGATTTCAGTACTTGACTCTGGCGTAGGGTCAGCGTCTTGATACATTTTAATCACGTTAGCTTTAAGTTCGTCGTTCCATTGCGTCATAATATTTCCTTAAATAAATTCAGTAGATACGCTAGTCATTTTACTAGGAGTAAATTGACGATAGTTGTGCTTTAGATCGTGTTTAGCTACAAGTTCTAGCATTTCCTCATGTTGGCGATTTTTCAATTCACGCATTTCACGAGTAAATGCTTCAAATTCTGTTTCAGGCAGTTCACTAACATCAATGCCAGCAACTAGGTGGGTTGGTTCTTGTGTAACAACAATAGCACGCTCACTTTGATCACCGTTGGCTTTTGTGTACATAAATTGCATCAACTTCATTATGGTTCCTTTTGTAAACAGAAATAATATTATAGCAATAATTGATCAAAGATTCAAGTTTATTTTTCTCGGACTGCTCGTGAGATTCCTAAAAATGCGCCACTAAAAAGTGGTGGAATTATTAACAACCAGATTACTAACGGGGCCAATACAGTATTTACTATAAAGAAAATAAATAGACTTAGTAGTGGTGCTCTAGTAAAATCATTATCTATGCCATCGCGTCTAGCAAGAGCAATAATAGGCCAAAAAAGCTCATAGATAAGTGTTAAGGAAGTTGCTAAGCAAAATATTAGGTAATACTCAAATGCTCCCATGCAATCTATCTCCTAACTTAAAGCTGACTTTTAGATCGCCTAAAGTTTTAGGGTCAAAGTTTGAACGTAAACTTGCCAGTGTTTGATCAGCAAGTTTTTGATTTGAACTAAAAATATCGTGTGGGCAATTACCGCACACTTGCTTAATTAGTTGTGCAGTACGAATCTTTGTTTTGTTCCAGATGGTAGTTTTAGGAGTTTTGCGGCGATAAGTAATGTTTTTTATTGCTGTTTCAATTTGTTTTGCATTACCAGGATTTTTTTGCAATGCACGCAGTAGTTTACGTTCACGATTAGTTTTCCAAGTTTGTTTGGTTTTATAAAGATCGTATTGTGCCTGCTTGCTTTTACTGGATGATTTCGCCATAATTATGTAGTCCGGTCAATATAAAGATATTTTTAGTCTCATCTTTATGAATTTTAACGCAGTGATTTTCTTCTAGGTACTCTAAGAAATTAAATACATTACCATAAGTAACTAAATTAACTCCATATTTTAACAATAGCTTGTTAACTTTAAGTAAATAGTCAAGACTTATATCCTGACTATTAGTACCCAATTCAAATAACAATTCTTTAATAGGATTATTCGTCATCAAAAATAATAGACTCTTCGTAAAAGTCGCTTTCTAGATTTAGTTTTACCTGTTCAGCATCTTCAAGCTGTTCGTGCATATCGTAACAACGTTGAAGCGCTTCAATCAATGCTGGAACAGATTTAATGTCTACAGGAATCTTGCGCTCACAACCATCAAAAATCAATACTTCGTCAGTGCTACCAGAATTACTACCAAACTCTAATCCATAGTAGAAATAGAAGTCCGGCTCAGTTTTTGTATGAAACATACCGTCAGTATCAAATACTACGTCTTTGTGTTGTGATCCAAAATAAATTTTCATTTGTATAGTCTTTTAAAAATAATTTGCGAGAAACAATATTATAGCAAATTCAGCAATAATTTTCAAGAAAATAATTTTTATTGTGTGGCAGGGATACTAGGATTCGAACCTAGAATAACGGAATCAAAATCCGTGGTGTTGCCGTTACACTATATCCCAACTGTCTGGTTGCGGGTGAGGGACTCGAACCCCCAACTCCAGCATATGAAACTGGCAAGATGCCTTTTCTCTAACCCGCTATTGTTTGGCTCCCCAGCGTGGGATCGAACCACGGACACCTTGATTAACAGTCAAGTGCAACTACCTCTGTGCTACTAGGGAATATTGGTGGGCCCAACAGGACTTGAACCTGTGACCAATCGATTATGAGTCGAGTGCTCTAACCAACTGAGCTATAGGCCCTGGTACTGGTACGCGATGACGGGATTGAACCGCCGACCTTTGCCGTGTAAAGGCATTGCTCTACCGCTGAGCTAATCGCGCCAAGGATATCCTTGAGCAATTTCTTGCATTTTAGCATTGCCATGAATAAAAAATTCTGGCTTTACGCTATTTACAGTATTGCCTGCTGTATAGTTTAATGTATATTGTTTATTACTAGTTGTGGCATCTTCGCCATATAAACTAATTAAAGTTTGATAGAGTGCTCGATCTACTTCTGGCTGATCATCAGGATGCCTAGCCCGCCTATACCAAATAGGTGCTGTTTCAAGCGCTGCTTGTTTGCCCAGCATATAACAACCTACATCAACAAGATTGTCATTAAGTACGTTAGTCCAGGATCCTAGTGATTCACAATCATCATTACAAATTATATTGCTATCAGCATCTACAATTTTTCTTAGTGAATATGCCCACTTGTGTTCTGGCTTTATCACATCGACTAATGATTCAATGTGATTTTTATCATAGTAGTTATCTTCATCTAAATAACAGGTATATTGTCCGCGACCGATAAAATTCATTGCGCCATAAATTCTATGTCCGTTATATCCATTCATTCCAGTTGGAAATGGCAATACAATTACATGACACATTCTATGTGCATTAGCAATAATTTCTCTAGCTGCAGCTTCATTTTTCCAGCCATCAATTACAATAATATATTCAATAGGCTTATACGTCTGCTCTAAAACAGAATCAATTGCTCGTCCCAGTAAAGGATTGCCCGTTGTTGGTGTTATTACAGTCACTAAAGGATTCATTGTCTATTCTATCCATTATTTCTAATCTTTGTTTATCAGTATAATGCTGCCAATTTGTAATCTCTTCTAGAGTTCTATGACAACCAATACATTTATAATTACTCGGCGTCATCTTGCAAATCATCACACACGGAGTCAGCATCTCTTGTAGCCCTTTTAGCTTCACAAAGTTTTTCTACTCTGCAACTTACTTCTTCACTGTGCAACCACAAGTCTTTATTTTCCAACAGACTTTCAATTTCTTTTTCAGTTAAGAAGTCTTTGTAAATATGCTGCAAGAATTGTCGAGACCACTCACGCTCAAATACTGCTTGATCATAAATTTCCCCACCTTTACCAAATATGCCACCACTATAGTTGTGAAACATAAATAAGCTGTGCGGTGTTACTTCAAATATATCAGCACATAAGAAGATCATTGTAGCAGCACTCATGCAACTGCCCTCAACACTACACACTACAGTAGCGGGTGTTTCACTTAACACACGCATAAATTGTAATGCACAATTAAGATCTCCACCACTACTATTAATATAAATTTTTACTACATCTTGATCACTAGCACTACGAATAGTATTAAACCACTCAATGTAATCTTCGGGTCCAGTAATTAAACCACTCAAGTAAAATTCGTAAAGTGCACTAGTACATTTACGAAACCCACGACTATTACCTGTGTCGAGGATAAATTCATTATCTGTTGCATTTTTAGTCATAGGAATATAAAATAAAAAAGCCCCCCTTGGTTACAAGGCGGGGGCATACCTCGGCACTAGCTTAAGCGGCTAGGGCAAATACCTCATCGTTGGCATTTATATAGTTTGCTTCTTTTGCGGAGATCGCCTACCGAGTTGTCCACTTGCATACTTATCACACTGTCGAAACCATGGCTGGCCCATCAGAAGCACACAATAATCCCCGCTAGAGCCCTCAGAGGTTTCTTTCATCTAGGACAACTATATGTGCTTCTGGTGGACCAGGTGGGAGTCGAACCCACGTCCAGCGCGCCTTTCGGCTCGTTTCATACAACCATATAAAAATACTCTAGTTTGGATTCAAACCTTGTCCTAGTATTGTCTACTTGCGTGTCTCACCACACCGACCAGAATATTTTTATATGGTGCCCCGTGACAGAATCGAACTGCCATCCCCTGATTACAAAACAGGTGTTCTACCATTTAACTAACAGGGCTACCCATTTACAACTGTTTGCTGTGAACCAAATCTTCAAACATTTTTTGTAGAATCTCAAACTTGACCTGATACATAGTAAACAGGCCTAGCAATAAATTCTGCATTTCATCTTCTGTTGTATCTCGCAAGTCGCCAAGATAGTAGATGGTTTTAATGTCATCTACTACACCCCAGCAATCCATCATTTGTTGTTCAAAATCAAAGCGGTTTGTTTTTTGCATAGTTTTGCTGTGTTGAAATTTTCCATAGAATAAGTATTATACCCCAATCATTAGCAAATTTCAAGTTAAAAAATTTTTGGCTATTTGCAGTTTGGTAATTCGCAGATTTTTGTGATTAGGTGACTACGATCAGCTAAAAATGCGCGATAACTTTGTCCACCGTTTTTAGTAAAACTAGTAGCGGATTCAATTAAGTCATCTATTGAATTAATAGCAATTTCAATAGCAGTCATTTGACTAGTGCTTAGTGAGGGTAAGTCTTTGGTAAACATTTTAATTTAAGGTAAAGGGTTAACTATTATTTCTAGCAATAGATTGCCATTCAGTACCATTAAATATAATCATTAGTGATTTATTGGTACTTAATTTTTCAGAAACAGATCCATCTATTTTTTGGCCAGCAGTACCAGTTACGGTAATTTCGCCATTTTCTTCATTTTTTATAACATATACTTTACCAGTTACACCTAAGGGAAGTGTTATGGTAATGTCTTTTTTAATAGCGCCAATATAGTAGTCATTGGCAATAGCTGTGTAATTTGCTGTAACTATTTTTACTGCAAATAAACTACTACTAGTTGTAGCACTTAATACTCCTTGTGGAGTAATTGATAAGCCACTACCTACTTGTACAACGCCAAGTTGCCCAGCAGTGGCAATTTCAGCATCTAATACTACAGGAGTTAGGGCCTGAGTACTGGGAGCAGGCGTCTGCTTTAAGGCAACGCCTGCAAGGGTAGATGCTGGGGGTCTGATATAACTCATACTAACCCCCGGTTAATTAAACTGCGTTCCAGTTTGTTCCGCGGAAAATTAGCGTTACACTACCATCGGTAACAGCTAAAATTGGATATGTAGCGGCATTTTCAATTGTTTCTGCGCCATTGGGCACAATTGTAATGTCGCTGGTATTAGTTGCTTCGGATTTAATTACAACTTCACGACCATCTACGCCAGCCGTAAGATTGATTGTAATTGCAGCACCTGTTCCTACAACTCCAAGATAGTAATTAGGCACTGTGCCTGCACTGTCTAGGGTATAGGGACTAGCTGCGTTATTGACGAGTTGAGTATTTACTTGACCATTGGGTGCAACTGAGATTACACCATTAGTTACTGAAATACCAGTACCGATTTCAACCACACCATAACTGGTGGGTGAAGCTAAGGGAGAGTTAAAAGCCATTTTATTATTCCTTTTTATCAGGCTATTAAGTTACGTTCCATTCAATTCCATTGTATATAAGGCCAATGGAGCCCCAAGGCGAGTCGATTATATAGCTTGCCTGGCCATCTATTGTACTAGCAGTTGCAACTACAGTAATTGGGTTGACTAGTGCATCGCCTGTGCTGTCTTTGATAATAAATATTTTGCCTAATGTACCAGCTGGTAGTGTAATAGTACTTGCGCCATTAAAGATTACTCCAATAAAGTAGTCGTCATTAGTGGCTGGGTAAGCTGCCGCATCTACTAAGGTAACCGGCAAGTTTGCCAACGACCCAGGGGGACCCTGTGGTCCAGGCGGGCCCGGCGGGCCTTCGGGGCCTGCTGGGCCTTGGGGTCCGGGTGGGCCGGGAGGCCCAGGAAGTCCGCCTGGAGCATAGTTAATAAATACATCATCATCTGGAAATGGTGGTGGACACCAAGGACCAATTACTGGAGGCGGTGGAGCTATGTAGGGAGTCATAGGAAAGCCAAAAGGCATTCCTTGTCTTTGTCTTTGATCCATTTTGTAATCCCTATAAAAAAGCCCCAACAGCTTTTGACTGAAGGGGCTGTATACCTAGTTCAGGATTACCGAATGTTTGTATTGGTATTTGCTGGGTTAGCGGTAAGTGTGCCGCTACCAACGTTAATTGCTTCGTTTGTACTACGAATTTGTTGTCCAAGCCCCCAAATTGCATTGTACAACTGGCCATACTGAGCCTGTTGTTGAGCTTGCTGTTGCATCTGATTGATGTTGTTGGTAGTTGTAACTTCAACACCGCGCGTAGCTGCAGTGACGTTTTCACGACTACGCAGCTCAATAATAGCGTTATTAGCTTCGTTAAGTTGACGATTGAGTGTGGCTTCGTACTGTGCAGTAATAAGTGCACGAGTCTTGTCGCCGTCATTTTGAACAACTTGTTGAGTCTGATTAAAACCAGCTAACATATTTGTGTTAACTGTATTAAGTTGCTGCATTAAAGCAACTGCATTGCTGTTAACAACGTCTTTAACACCCTCAACACGGCTAGCTAGTGAGCCTGTTTGAGCGTTAAGCTGATTGGTAATACCAATTGTTTGATTTGCTTGGCTGGCTTCCATAGCAGCTGTTGAGACAGCAACTGCTTTGTCAACTTGACCAATAGATTGCATAAGTTGCATATTAGCTGTAGCTTGCGCTCCGGGAGCAACAGCAACATCGCCTTCGCCACCAAAAAGACCACCGCGGCCTTGACGTAACAGGCTGCCAAGGATAAGACCACCAATAAGGCCACCACCGCTGCCAAAACCAAGGCCGTCACCGCCAGCCATCATCATGCCACTTGGGCTTAAAACTTCTGCCATAATATTCCCCTTCTTCTTATTATTTTTAGGGTTTATAATAGCAGGTAATACTGGCAAGTACTACCTGCCTGTTAGCTTACTGCATTAGTAAGCTTAAATTTTATACTATATAACCCAAATCGGGTTATATAGTATAAAATTTAAGCACATAAGTATATGTGCTTAAATCAGTTTAGTTATCCAAAACTATATGTACCAGTGTGCTGTAGAATAGCCCAAGGTGCTAGGTGCACTTTGCCACCAATTGCTCGCCACTTATTACAAAAGAAATAATCTTCGCTGAGTAGCACATTACTATCAGGATCTACACAGAGTTGAAAAAACCCGTAGGTATCTTCGTCCATGTAAATTGTGTTGTTTTTATATGTAATAACTTCTGGTTTTAGTTTTTCAAAAACTTCACGTTTAATCATCATAAAACCAGTACCACCGTAAATAATTTCTTCTGGTTTAGAGGAATTCATTTTATCGTGAAGCTCGCCAATAGTTTCTGTAGTAGCGACCCAATCAACACTATTACGCTCAAGTTGTCGTTGTTCTGTTAAACCATTTTCAATGGCAAATTTTACTTTATCCCAATTAATTGCTTTTTTTGGATAGACGCCACATAGTACGTCTTTATCGGCTAAAAGCATTTTAATTACGTGTTCTGGATTAAATTTAATGTCTGCATCAATAAACATTAAATGTGAGCACGGGCTTTTTAAAAAGCTGTGTACACAATTATCTCTAGCACGAGGAATAAGCGACTCATTATACATAAACTCCCAACTTAAATCAACGCCTAATTTTTGACATTCATAAAGTAATCTAAGAATAGAGTCAGCATAGCTACCAAAACACTGTCCACCATACATTGGTGTAGCAATATGTAAATTCATAAGTAATTTAAAATTATGGTACCCAAGGCCGGATTCGAACCGGCACGCTTTAATAGCGGGAGATTTTAAGTCTCCTGTGTCTACCGTTTCACCACTTGGGCAATTTGTTCATTAAAGATATTATACAGTACCAGGCACTAAAAGTCAATATAGTAATTTTTGCTGCAAAAATTATTACTAGTAGTTGAGTACTGGTTTTTGTCACAATATTGTCACAATATTGTAACATTTAAATTGAAAAGCACAAAATAAAGCGGCAAGCTATAAACTTGCCGTTTCTTATCATTCTACTAAAAAGTATTCGTCTTTGTGGCAACCACATTCAGGACACAAATAGAATTGTGGAAGCTCATCCCACTTGCCATCTACTTCCTCATCATGTACATTTCCACAAACTTCACATTCATATTTGTTCATTATATTATCCTTAATAGCTATTGCCAAAATCCATGCCGCGTTGGTAACGTTCCCAGTTACGCATACGAGTTTCTAGTTCCATAACGTCTTTAGGGTCGCAATCCTTAATATAATCTTCTAGGCTATATGGCCTAAACATTTGCCGTAGATTGCGCCACAATTCACTTAGCATTATTGACAAACCCATAAAGTTTTTGTGCTTCGTTGACTACATCATCAAACGTATACATTTTTGGCATGTATTTTTGATAGTCTTGCTGAAGCGCTTGGCCAGTTTTAATCATTTGGCTAAAAGTTTCTTTGGCAAATTCGCAGTTAAGTTCATGCTGACGTCTAAGATGATCTGTGGCCATCTCCAGCAATTTTGTTCGTAATTCAAATGGATTCATATTATATCCTTGTGTGTTGTGTGTTGCAAATAATTTAAGGCTTATTCGCTTTTGCCTAAGCGACCCATATCGCCTTCGTGTGTAACTCCACCCCGATCAACAATGTTAATGGGCATTGTTTCTGCGCCACCTTGTGGCATATCGTCCTCATCTCGCCCTGTTTTAGGATTGGGCGGCATTTCGGGAATGTCTTCGGCATATCCCTGTACTTGTTCATATCGAATCATAATTGCTCCTTTAATCTAAACTTGGTATTTTAGTTAGGGTTTTTAATTTGTGCCCTACAATTGTATCTGTTGGTTTATAGCCGTCACCATCTTTAGTATAAACCCTAATAAGTGCTCCGGGATCTTCTTCAGTACCTGTGATCTTAAAACTACTATTAGGTATTTGCTCAGTTCCACTAGTAATTACTTTTGTAATTTTTCCGCGAGCAGTACCACCACTGCTGTTCCAACTTACACTATCACCACGTTTTAGTTTTGATTGTTTTTCAATAAATCTATCTAGTGCACCAATGTACTCAGTAAGTTTTTGTGTATATGCATCCATAGTATTTATTATTCTCCTAGTAGTGTCATACATTGTTTAAATTTAACAGTACTAAAAGTACCTGCAATAACTTCGTTACAACGTTTAACAAATAATTCTACATTGTCATTATAACGACCCTGATATAGGTGATATACTGTATCGCTAAATACGGTTCCAATACCATAGTGTCCCAACGGACCAAGATTCCATATACCTTCTTTAGAAGGTTTTTCATAGTGTGTAGGCAGAATTACTCTATAATCATAGTGTTTATCCTCGGCAGCCCAACTTACTTCTTCGCCAGTATCACTGCGAAAAGTACACATAAAACTGGGTTTATCTAATTTTGCATAAGCACTTTTTGTAATTACAAAAAATCCAGGTGCTGCATAAATATGGTTTTTTGGCTCTAGGTGATTAGACGCCTGTGCAATTCCGCAAAATGTATCATTAGCCACAGCATATTGAATACATTCTAAAAACTTAGATTTATTAATAGGAATACAATCAGGTTCTATAAACGCTACTGCGTCGCTTTCACTTATCTCCATTACTTTGGTCATCCAAGTACCATGATCCATATTTATAGGATGGTAGGTTACTGGAATTTCAAAATGTTCCATAACAGCTTTATGTGCTGTCATCATTCTAGGATCTATATTATCCCAGTGCAAACAAAAAATTTCTAAATTTATCATGATTTTTTGGCAGAGAGTGTGGGATTCGAACCCACGGTACACATTACTGCATACGACGGTTTAGCAAACCGCTGCCTTCAGCCACTCAGCCAACTCTCTTTATATTAAACTGGTTTAGTAATTTGCCAACAATCCCAATAGTTACTAACATACCTTCCGGTTTCAGCTTCCGCATCTTTAAGAGCTTTATCAATTGGCGGATGCCTAATGTCATGTCCAGCAAGCAATCCGCCTGGTTTAACTTTTGGCCACCAACCTAAAATATCTGCTTTTGCACTGTCATAGTCCCGGCCTGCGTCAATAAACACAAAATCTAGGCTATTATCAGCATATTGCTGTGCTACGGCCGGGCTTGTTTGTACTACTGCGTTGTAATATCCTACTACAGGCAACATATTTTGTGTAAATATTGATTGTATGTTGCCGTCAGCTGCGTCTTTATCATAGGCTTCACTATTAGTGTCACGCTGTTCTGGATTGCCTTGAAAATGATCCACGCAGTCAAAAGTAATCTGCTTACCACTGTTGATAATTTCCACTGCCATAAAAGCTGCACTACGGCCTTTCCAGCTGCCAACTTCAACAAAGTGTGCGCCATTTACAGCGCCTTCAACTGCCGCCCTGTACTGTCCAACAATATCAAATGACCAACCAGGAATTTGTTCGTAAAAATGTTGCATATTTAATAATAATATATGTGAGGTTTATGTCCTACACTAGGAGGATCGCAATCTTCCAAGTCTAGCTCTTTAAGTACTTTATGTTCCCATACACGACCAGCACGACGTTGTGGACGATTCATCATTAGACGAGTCCACCAACTAGGCGTTGTATTAAGCCAGTGCCAATCAGTATCCAATTCCCGTTTCTTTTTAGTTTTTACACCCGGCAATTTAATATAACGAACACTATAGCTATTTTCACTGGTAATTTTTATTGAATCAAATTCCCAGTCTAATTCTGGAAATTTAAGTTTCCAGTTTTTGTCTTTGTTAGTACGGCTCATATTAGCTCCTTGATGGTGGGCAAGAAGAGACTCGAACTCTTACGCCTTGCGGCACTGGCTTCTAAAACCAGCGTGGCTACCATTACACCACTCGCCCATACTAAAACACACTATTAAAATGCGTTTTAGTATGGGTAGCAGCCTAAGGGTTTAGCTGCTGCGTCTGGATGTGCCACGAACCGTAGTAGTTCGACCAGATTTTCCCTTGATCAAGGGGCTATATAAATATTATACACTAACAACTAGGCAAAATCAAGAGCAGATTTTGCAAACTCGTGGCTAGCTAGATTTTTTTCTTTAGACTCGCACATAATGTCAAAATCTGGCAGAAAACTAGCGGCCCAAGCACTAACAGCTTGATTCCAATAATAGTCGCTATGAGCTCTAAGCTTGGCACTGGTAAACCCCTGTTGTTTTAGTTGAGTTAAGCAAGGCATAGTGGTAGGATCGTGATCAACTAGTACATCCTCGCGGCTAACACTGTAGTGTAGCGTAGGTCTAACACCGCGCCAGCTATCAATAACTTGCATTACTTTAGGGTCGGTAGGCTCAATGTACTTGCCAGTATTAATCCAGTGATGATGTATGTCAAGCACTAGTGCACAATCTTTAGCAAGTTCAAGACTAGCGTCAAGACCCCAAGTATATTCGGCATTTTCGATAGTTAAGGTATTACGCGCTTCGCGGCTGAGTTTAGGCAGCACAGCTTTAATACCTGCTGGACCTAGCTTGCCGCCAATGTGAACATTGCATTTAAAGTCTTGAAATTGTTGGCCATATCCCATGTAGCGGATTATGTCGCAGTGATACTCGAACTCTTGAATTGAATTTTCCACTACGTTAGGATTTTCACTAGCTAGCACACAAAACTGACCTGGATGAAAACTAATCTTAATATCGTGTTTGCGAGCCAGCTCGCCTACTTTGGCAAAGCCGGTACTAAGTAGATTAACCATGTCTTGGTCAAAATATGCCCAAGTCCAGTCTTCGTGAGTATATGCTGGCAGCAGGTCGCTGCTCATACGAAACATACGCAAATGTGGCGGGCTAGCAGCAAGCCAAGTCATTTGACGTTGCAAAATTTGAATATTGTGTTTAGCAATATCGTGTAGTCGTTCTACTGCAACGTGTTTAGTCTGCTTGTTAAGCCAAGTAAGAGTAGTAGTTTTAGTATTTAGGCTAGGATTGGCTTTGCTTTGAGATTCTTGGATTTTGCAAGCAAAACCAATGCGTTTGACGTTTTGATTAAACATTTTTTAAGTAGGATTTATAATCACGAATTGCTTGTGGAGTTACGCAAGTATACTCACGAAACTTATCTTTGCCGTATTTATCATAGGTAAGTTCACATCTAGCACGATCTTTAGCTTTTTCTTCTGCTGAAAGATTAAGAATGTGGTATCGGTGTAGTGCAACATCAATCAAAAAATTGCGGGTATAACCTGCCATAATAAATCTCCATTGAAGATAATATTATAACAGATTATACCCGCAATTTCAAGTCAAAATTATAGCTTATGTCCGCAATGTGGGCATTTAGGCTGATGCTCATCTCTGGCATCTTTAAGTGCGTGCTTAAGATGTTTAACTTCTGCTAACATTATCTTAAGCGTGCGTCTATCTCTATGGGATCTGTCTTTGGACAGTTCCTGCTTAATTCGATCTTTACAACGACTAATTCGCTTTTCAAAAATATCTAAGTAATTAGGAACTGTCCGCTTGTTCATAGTTTAATTGATTTTGATCTGTTTAGGTTTTTTATCTTCTGGAATTACGTGTAGAATTAATACTTTAAGAATACCGTCTTCTAATTGTGCATCTTTTACAACTAAGTCACTGTGTAGTGTGAACTGTCGCTGAAATGCACGAGCACCTAATCCATGATAAATATACTGTGTAGTATCTACTTTTTGATCGCGCTTAACGCCACGAATACTAAGTACATCCTTTTCTAGTTCAACAGTAATTTCATCACGTTTAAAACCAGCAACTGCCATTTCAACAATATAATCATTTTCACCAAACTTAATTACATTATAAGGCGGATAATTAGTATTTACTTGATTTGCATGGCGTGCTTCAAAAGCATCAAAAAAGTGATCAAAACCCACAAGGGCACGGTTCAATAATTTAACATCAAAATTTGTCATTGTAATCTCCTAAAAGCAAGATTTGTTGAGCAACTAGCTCGGTTAAAAAACAGCCCCCTAACAGGCAGCCGTAGGTTACGCTAAAAGTTTATCTTCAATTAGCGCAATTAAATCTGGATTCATGTATTCGTATTTGTCTGGAATTGACCACACGCAGCCCTTTTGACGAATCATATTCTCATAATATGGACTATTGTTCTTAATGTCTAGCTGACTAAAAGTTGCAATAGCCTCGTCAAAATTATCCTGGCCCATAAATACGATCTTATGTGCCCACTCTAGCAGGTTAACACTAATAGGAATTAATGCATATTCACTGCTGCCGCAACTACGAGTATTTAGTGCATATTTGCTGGCAATTTGAGCAGCTGTAGGTGAACGCAACAACCCTGCGCTGCATACAAATAGCCAGCGCCGATTGCGTCCTTGATACGTGTTATCGTATGGAGCAGTAAGTTTAAATATTTCATCTGTTAAGTTGTGCATTACATGCCTTCTATGTCTCGGCAATATTTACAAATAGGGTTATTGTCTAAGTCAGGAATTAATTTATATTCCCAGCGACCACAATGTGTGCATTGTGGAATTCCGGGTCCGCCCATTTTAGTTATTTGTTCAAAATTAATACCTAGGTCTTCACAGGCGGCGGCTAGGTCTTTTCGTGTGCCGATTAGCTCACGAATAAGTTTATTATTTAGTTGGTTTGAAACGATCATCTAGATGTTTATGGGTTTTCTCAAATTCCAAAAGGAACATAATACAGCAAGCGGCGTGAGCAAGATGACTAAGACCCGACTCAGGATCTTTGTCCTCACCGTCGTTAAATGCCATAATGTGCCGCATTGCTGCGCTTAGGGGGCGTGACCAAGCAAAGCCGCCGCGCCAATTATGTGCTGCGTACTTCTCCTTGCCAAAAGCCATAACCATAGCCGTTTGCTCTAGGGCTTCACGACTTAGTAAATTCATTGGAGGCTTGTCACCATCATGTTTTACAGCTCCATCACAAAATTTAACCGATGTGGCGGCTAGTTTATTTAATTCTTCAAGAGTAATTTGAGTAAGACTAGGAATTTGGTTACCCAACATACTGTCAAACGCGGCTTGGTCAAAAGTTTTTGGTTGCATAGTTATAAGTAAAAGTGTTGTTGATTTAATATTATACGATAGTTTTAGTAAAAATTCAAGTTAATTTTTCAATTGGTTTGAGTAAGGCGGGCAGTGAGTTTTGTTTTTTTACATCTGCTAAAAGTTCTTTAGGAATATCGCAAACTGGATTTAGTCCATGTTGTTTACGATATTCCATGTATACGGGAAGCAGTTGATTATTAATTAAGTATTCAAGTTTTTGAATGTATCGTTCTTGATTATTTTGTTTTTGAGTTGGTAACACAGCAGTCCTCCAGTTTTTACTATTATATCATGCCAGGCAACAATTGGCAACGCAAAAATTTTTGCCGTTGGCGCAGGACCCACTAACAAAATTAACTTGATTTTGTCGGACCAGTGTGCTATAATTAATTATGTAAGATTTGGCAAAATTTTAGGATAAAACAATGATAAAATTCCTAGTATTATGCCTGTTAGCAATTCCTCACGCTATTAACTCTGCGGATATACCAAGAAGTTGGGTATATGACAATGAAACCGTATGTTTGGCTAAAAATATCTATCACGAGGCCAGAGGAGAAACCCTGCAGGGTAAAATAGCAGTAGCTAAAGTTACCCTGAATCGTGTTGCTAGCGGCAATTTTAAAAAGACTATTTGTGGCGTAGTTTATCAGCGCGGTCAATTTAGCTGGACCAAAGATAAGTACAAACCTATCTTAGACAAAAGCGCTTGGTTAAATAGCCTACATATTGCTAAATTAGTAATATTAAACCCTGACTATTATAAAACTAATGCTACACACTATCACAACTTAAAAGTTAAACCACTATGGCGGTTAAAACAAACTGATAAAATTGGTAATCATGTATTTTACACTTAACCTGGACACAAATGCAAGAAGTTAAAATTATGTGGATGACACAAGACATTGATGAGCAAATTGCTTACATTGCCCGAGTCTCTAACCCTAAAAATCAAAACAATCAAAATATCATTGGGCTACTACAGTACATGGTTAAACACGGTCATGTATCGCCGTTTGAAATGGCTAATGTATGCCTGGAAATTACAACTACACGTGATATTGCCCGTCAAATCTTACGACACCGTAGTTTTAGTTTTCAAGAATTTTCACAGCGTTATGCAGATGTAAATACTTTAGGTGAGTTGCAACGTCGTGAATGTAGGCTGCAAGACACAAAGAATCGTCAAAATTCTATTGAACCGGATATAACTGTAGACAAACAACGTCAACTTGCATATCAGTGGGAAGTGCTGCAAGACGCACTAATTAAGAAAACTACTGAAGCATATACTTGGGCACTAGAGCAAGGTATAGCTAAAGAACAGGCCCGAGCTATTCTGCCTGAGGGTCTGACACCTAGCAGGATGTATATGAATGGTACATTGCGTAGTTGGATCTTCTACTTGCAACAGCGTTTAGATCCAACCACACAAAGAGAGCACAGAGAGCTTGCTCAATTAGTGCTAGATAAACTGCGTTTTGCTGCACCCGTTACTATTGGGGCCTTCTTTCCTAAGGTGGTTGAGGAAGAAGATTTTAGTATTTAAACTTGAACACAGAGCTAGTCTGTGATATAATATATGAATGTAGTAATTTATACAAAACATTTTGAACCAATCACAGTCATAGATTTACCATTATGGCTACTGGACGATATGGAACGAAAAGGCGGGGCTAAACTAGCAATGCCGCCAAGAGAAGGTAGTGAGTCTATGACTACTTGTACATTATTGCTAAAAAATGTTCGTTGGCTAGATAATACAATTAAACCTATAGTTATAGCACTAGATGAAGAGGTAGCGCTTATGCTTAAACCAGATTGGTTACCTGGTCAACGTGCTACTATAAATTTACATCTTGAATATATTCGTGGACTAAGTAAACGACTAAAAGCAGCAATGCGTAAAGACTGGGAAGATTAATGCGTAAACTATTACAACATATGATACAAACAACAGCTCAACGTGCTAGTCGTAATAAGATTTGGCACATGATGCAAACTCAAAAAGAAGTGCCGCCGGACTATCCCCAAGATGATGGCCCACTTACTAGTGAACAGATTAAACAAATTAAACAAAGCGTGAGAACTAAATATGCATAACTGTAAGCGTTGCGATGAACCTGTTGATCCACGCCGTTGGGCATTAACCCATACTAAAAAACTGTGTATGCCTTGTGGTGAAGAGTCTAGCAGACAAGTTACCAGAACCATTGTACCGATGCATAAAGGAAACTATTTTCCTGTATTTAACTTACAAGACCTAGTGGGTATTAATAACAAAGGAGGGCTAGTCCACTAGCCACACATGTATAACCTATTACAAACACAAATTATTGATAATGCACTTACAGACGTGCAAATTAATACTTTGATTACTGCACACAAACTTTATTTTACTGAAACCGAAGACGGCGAATTTCCAAAAAATATAGTTATAAGCAATGATTTTATATTTAGAAATATGGAGCCTGCACCAGAATATGCTACAGAATTAACTAAGTTACTTAAAACAAAGTATTTAACTAAAATTGATAGCACACAGCCGGACAATCTTGAATATTATGGTTGTGTGGTCAGACGAGTAAACCACTACAGTCAGCAGTTGCCCAAAAAAACACTTGTAAAGTTTGTTGATTTATCATTGCAAATTTGTTTACAACACGACGGACCTAGGCCAATATACATTTTAAACAGCCCGCACGACATTGCCGCGGACTCACCAAGTACTCCGTATGATCCGGTTAAAAGTCAGGGCCTGCTGTGGGTATCTAGCAAATATGCCAGCTATTTACCACAAATTCCACTAACGCCACTAGATAATAAAACTTTACGAAATGTTTATGTTACCTATCAGTGGAAAATGGAAGTTCCTACCAACACAGACCTACAATCATGATTGACCAAATACTAAAACAAGTACTACCACAACAAGCACCACAAATTCCTGCAATGTCAAAGCCTATGCAGGAAGCAGCCTACAGTGCACATATGCAACTTAACAACCCGCAACTGGCAAAATTTTCAGAAGCACAAAAAATTGAATTGATGCTAATGTTATTTGGCGAAAACATTGTGCGTCAGTGTGCGCTACAAGCCCGTTTAGCCCTCTTAGACGAGGAGAAAGTAGACATAGCCATCTTAAAACACTATAGTTTGCAATAAGTTTAAATCACCACAGGGCATTCAGCAACAATATTTTAGAGTTGAATGCCCTTTGTGTTTGTGCTATAATATTATATAATTTGATAAAGAACAACACTATGCAATACACCAAACACTGCCCGCCTTGCAATCAAAACTGCAATCAAGGCAGAACTTGTCCTGCTAGAAAATAACTGGAGTGGTGCATGAAAGCTAACATATTAAAACTATTAGAGCGTTGCATTGAAGACGGTGTACAAACCGGCGTTTATCGCAGTTTTAAATACACAGACGAACCTACTAGAGAACAGATTGTTGAGCAAGTAGTGCACAATGTAATGCACGAGTTGCACGAATGGTTTGAGTTTGAACCACCAGAAGATAAGTTTATGTAATACCACAGGGGCATTTAGCGGCAATATTTTGCAGTTGAATGCCCTTTGTGTTTGTGCTATAATATTATATAAATTGAGAAAGGGCACAACAATGAACAAACATTGCAAGGACTGTAAACATCATCATAATGCAGGGCATCCCCCAGGCTCTAACTTGGCTAAAACATACAACGACTGGTGTATAAAGTTTAGTCGTTGTGCCTCTAAAGCTGTTGGCGAATGTAAACTTAAGGGTGGTAAAACTGTATGACTAAAAAACTATGGGTTGACCCGCCGGGCGGTTGGCGGTATGGATTTCCGCAGATCTGGGATAGCACTAAAGATCCCGATGTAGACAACTGGTTGTACTGGGCGGGTTATCCTGACGAAGTGCGTGAAAGTTATGGCAAACATTTTTATATGCGTATGTGGGAAGTTGTGGAGGACGATAATGTTACTGAATAATCCCAAACACTCGTATATCCCAGACTCGCCGTATTTAGATATAGCACAAATCTTAGAACAGCCTGACGTGGCTTTTCCAGAAAATTTTGATACACTACACCAAGCTAATGTTACATTGCGGGGCTTGTGCAAGGAAGCTGCTGAAGAAATCAGAAAGCTGCGTAAGCAGACCAAGGAGTTATGTGATGAATAAACTAGAAGCATTTTACGCCTGGTTTTATGAGCTGGAAGGCTTTGGTTTTCGTGCCGAGCGATTCCTAGACGACTTAGACGGCAACGAGGAATTGTACGATAAGATGTTGCCGTGGCTTAAAGCTGCATACGAAGTAGGCAAACAGGATAAGGAGTTGCGCGGTGAATAAACATTTAGCAGAAAAAGTTGTCCATGCTGTATGGCAGGAACAGTGTGGTAGTCCCCTTAAAGATTTTTTAACTGATGCCGAGATTGTTGAAGCACTGTACATGCTTGCAGATATTCTTGTGTGCACTGGTGTACCTACTGGAGAGTCGGACTGATGAACAAACAAGCACTAGAATTTGTTATGGAGTTGTATCAAGTAGACCGTGTTACCGCACTGCAGCTCTACTGGGATGAAATTGAGCATATGACATGGTTGTTAAATAAAAAGCAGGAGTCTGATGATGCGAAAGTTTGATGACATTACTCAGGAAGAAATGCAGGAAATGACGCTGGAGTTTGCGCCAGGATGCTTTGATGATTTTGAGGGCACACAAGAAGAACTGGACGAGTTGATCAAACACATTAACGAAGCATTTCGTAGCGGCAAGTTTGCCCAAGAATCGCGTGAACTAACTGATGAAGAATTTGAGAGTTTGTCGGAAACTACACAGCTTAAATTACTGGGTATGCTAGACCCAGATGAACTGCCTAAACGGAACTTAAATTAATGCAAAAGTATGTATTTAACGGTCAAGTAGCCGTAATCCACAGCGATGACTGGGGCACCCCCTGGGCTACTTGGTATCCAGAAACTATGTTTGATGCTGAGCTTATCAGACTGTACCTGCGTTGGCAGGATACTGAGCCCAACAGTCAAGAGCGGTTGCAGGCTGAGGACGACGCCTACTTTTATCTTAAGGAAACAGACCCGGATGTAACCTATCGCGGGTTTGATGGACTGAAACTGACTTGGCTGCCTGAGGGTCAGGAGTTTATTATTCGTGAGTACGACGGCATTGAAGTGGTTGTGCTTAAAGAGGACATTAAGTGGATGGTAGCATGAAGATCAGATATAGTACTAACTGGATGGGACCTATAAGCCTAGACTGGTATCGTAAGCGTGGTTTGACCACACTAGAACATCATGTACAAGAACAGGACAGTCCTTATACTGGACGCAAAGCTGGTGAGCGTTATACAATTGAACTAGTTACTGACAACTATAGTTGTGGTAGAATTGATGTGCGCGGCACTGGTGACCCCTACGGTGAAGAGATTGGTGTGCCGCCCATGCTTAGCCTAGACTGGTGCAGGTTTGGTCGTTGGCTAGATACCTTTGAAACTGACGATGTGTGGACACTAGATCAGCTAGTAGAACTATACGAACGTGACAACCCTAAGATTACTTGGGATACTAAATGAATAACGATTGCAAGTTATTAATTAGTATACGTTTTATTATTACTACACTGATTATTTTGTCACTAGCTAGCACTGGTTGTAGTACTGTGCCTAATGCAAAACAGGCTGCTGTGCTTGACACCGTTACCACTGCTGCGGTAATTGGAACAGGAGCAGGATATGAACTCAATCCTGCAGGTTTTGTAGGTGTTACGCTACTTAAAGTGTTGATTCTTAATGCTATTGATCGAATGGCACCAGAGAATCAGAAAAATCCAAAAAGAGCAGCAGCTACTATATGGACTGCTGCTGCCGTTAATAATCTAGGCATTCTAGCGGGTATTGCTCCCCAGATCGCTCTGCCCCTTACCCTGGCCGCGGGTTATGCAGTTTATGTAAATACACCAGTTCTTACAGAGGAAAATATTAATGGTAACTAAGGACACACTTAAACTACGCTGTGATGAAATGCTGCTAGCACTGCTAGGCCCTGAGTTTGGCAAGTGCTGGTGGCATAGTCCCAATAAAACTTTTCAAGGTTTAACGCCTGAGGGTCAATGGATCCTAGACCACACACCAGTATACAATTACCTAGTAAGCCACTGCAACGGAGACTACCATTAATGGAAACTATTGAACTAGACCTAAACGAAGAAGAAATGTTTCAGCTAATGCGCATGGCACATGAGCAGGACATTACCCTAAATCAGCTAATCAACAATATCTTGCAACAAGTTGTGGATATGCATGAAGAAGCAGATTGCGACGACGATGACGGCTACAGCTTTAAAACTGCTGGTTGGGGTACTGATGAGGACTACGGAGGCCATCATGACAGTATTTGAGCAACTGCAAGTACAAGCAGGTTTTCAGCAAGGCATTAACAACGAAAATATGCTAAAGTATAGTCAAAGCATTGTTAAACTGTGCATTCAAATTTGCCTTCGTGGTAACAAAACTCAAACCAGTTGTTTTGGAGCAGCTGAAGCTATCAAGGAGCATTTTAAACAATGAATAAAGCACTAGACTTGGGTTGTGGACCTAACCCTAAATGTATTTTTGATTGCAAGGAAATCTGGGGCATAGACGTTGTAGACTATCAAAGTCCACGAATTAAAATTGCTGATCTAGCCATAGAACCTATTCCGTTTGAAAACGAAGAATTTGATATAGTTACTGCCTATGATTTTATTGAGCATATTCCTAGGGTAATCTACTGTCCACAGCGCCGTAATAGTTTTGTGGAGTTGATGAATGAAGTTTATCGTGTGCTAAAGCCCGGCGGTATCTTTTACAGCTTTACACCTGCGTTTCCAGCCTCGGCAGCTTTTCGTGACCCTGAACACGTTAACATTATCACTGAAGAAACTTTTCCACTTTACTTTGATAATAACCATACATGGGCTAAAGGTTATGGCTTCAAAGGAAAGTTTAAGATTGAATCACAAAACTGGCATCAAAACCAAATTCACTTAATTACTATTATGAGGCGAGAATGACTAAGTTTGAACAGGCAGAGTTGCTGCGCGAAGCAGCAGTCAACCTGCCACATGACAAACCTGACCTAAAATGGCAGCTACTCACATGGAGCCGCGAGCTACTCACAGAACCTGAAACCTACAAACACTGGACAATCAAGCATCACTATGAATAAATTCAAAGTAGCACAGCAGTACGTTGAAACTATTCGTCAACATCAAAACATGGAGCAACAGCTTCAACAAGCTGTATACCTCCTAGACCAGGACAATCAGCTTTCAATTTACGGCCCAGTATACCGAGCATATGACGAACTCATCAGCGAAATACTAGGCGACCAAATTGTAGAACACCTGTTAGTGTGGATTTACGAACTAGACTTTGGCAAGTTAGACACCAGAACATTCAAAGAATTTTATTACAGCCACAAAGACTCACATTAAAATCAGAGGCACGACTAAAAATCAGCCTTTACTTCAGCAAATAAATATGCTATAATATTGTTAAATCTAGTGAGATGTAAACAAAGAAATTTTTTATAAGTAAACAAGAAAACATAAAAAAGCAAATTTTATAGCTCTCGCCTGAGCCCCACGGGGAGAGCGTTAATAAAATTTAGCTTTTGCAATGTAGAAGTTTTCGAAGTTTATGCAATTAAAAAAATTTCCTACAACTAAGGCAAATTGTATCTATACGTATATGCTAAAATTAAAATCAAACGATCTTAAACTTGTGCCTTTTGAGGCTTACCATGATTTAAATAAGGAGGATTTGCTTAAACAGGCTGAGGAGCATCAACTTAACCTCTACGGCTTGTGGATGCTGCCCCAAATCTCCGCGTATTACGGCACTTGGCAGGCGGTCCCACTCCCCAACCAACGCCTAGACCCTAGGGCGACAGCAAAGCAGAATATTAAGACAAAGTGGGATATAGGCTTGTGGCGGGTAGTTACCCAGCTAAAGCGCGGGACCTTAGTCAAAACGCAGAGTTCGGAGTGGGGTAGAAATTATAGTCAACTGGTCCCCATAATCTTAGCTGGCATGAAACGACATCAGGGTATTCCCTACAGTCGTTGGGATTTAACCGGCTTGGATAGCCTAGTACACAAAGAACTTTTAGAGGTTATGGAGTACAGTGGTGATTGTTTAGGTTTAGGGTCAGAGGAGTTGATTGAAATCAGAAACTTTGGGTTGACTGCTAGAACCGGAGCCAAAGCTGGTCAACAAAACAAACCTCAATCGCAGTGGAAACTGCATGGGCTGGCTGCTACACCTTTTCAGGGTGCTCCTACCCTCTTGAGCACTGTGTTGTGCCAAATTTGGGTTGCACATCCTAGCCTTAGAACTGAGCTGATGATCCTAGATCCAAAAAATTGGGATGTGATGCCACAACCACTAGTGGTTGGCGAAGTGTTTGATTTAGGGTCGAAAAAACAGGAAATTGTAACAATGCCCCAAGACGAGCTTAAACTCCCTTGGGAGGATTAATAGGAGAAGCACTTGAAATATACTAAAGAAATTACTGACCGTCTGGTAGAGCAATACAAAACCGGCGTTCAAGTCCAAAAAATTGCACAAGATCTGGAGGTGCCGGAGCGCAGTATCATTGCTAAGCTGTCAAGTTTAGGTGTTTACCAGAAAAAAGCCTACCTGAACAAGCGCGGTGAAGTGCCTACCAAGAAGTCAGAGCACATAGAAAACATCGCTAAGCTCTTAAATATGAACCCCGAACTCCTAGAAAGTCTAGAAAAGGTAAATAAAGGTATTCTTCAGGTCATAGAAACCCGTTTAAGTCACCAAAACTGCCCAAATCCCCAATAAAGTCAAATCTGACCCTAAATCGCCCCAATCAAGGAAACTTGGTTGGGGCTTTTTTATTTTGTGTGATTTGCCGTGACTTAGGGTCAGAAATAAAAATTCCCAGTTGACAAAATTGATTTCACACTGTATAATGGGCGCAAGCGCCTATATTTTTTCAGGTTAAAGTTGTGGACAAACAAAAACCCGCTAAAGCCGTCGCCTTGCGGGTTTTTGAACTCTCGAGAAGTTTTTAATGCAGGTTAAGCCGAGTTTACACTTTGCCAAACCGCGGTAGGGTCTGGCAGAGCAACTAGCGCAAACGCTAGCACACTGCGTCATCAACCCTGAGCCTATATTTTACTAGCGGGCCTAACCGCTAGACAGTACTGCTCTAGTTGCACACCTCTCGTAAGGTCCCGGAGGAACACCGTCTAAGTTATTTACAAGTTCTAGACAACTTGGTAAGTTTGGGTGCTTACAACCACCTGGTAGCCATCTGGGTTGCGAACCTTAGGGTCCAGGATTTCGTAAAAAGACTAGCCATAAAAATAGACTAGCCACTAAAATAGACTTTTGACTAAAATCAAAAGTTGAGTAAACTGCTCAGGGCTGTGGCTCGGCTTTAACATAAATTCCCCACAATTAAGACGCTTGCATATATAACGCGCCGCTGTCACCCACTGAGACAAACAGTCGTCGGCCGTGTACTTGGCACTACAAATTGCTAGCTATACATTGGCTTGCTGGCGGGGTAGTGGTACGTGATGCCGGTATCTGCGCTTTGTCCTTTCAGATAAGCTCTTTCCTAACTGTCTATAATAATATTATACAGGATCCGGGGAGAAGAATCAAGTCAGAATTTCTTCTCCCCGGGAGCTTATGCCCCGAACTTGTTAACCAAGGTCTCGAGGCCGCTCATGGTAACCTTTTCCAGGCTAGCAATTGCATTGGGGTCGATATCGAACTTCACTGCAATGCGGTTGATCAGATCAGCCTTGGTAACCCGGCCCTGACCCTTAGCCGCGGTCTTGGGGATGTACACTCCCTCACGGGAGAGTTTTGCCACAATCGACCGCACGCTTTTGCCAACCTGCTCGGCAATCATCTCCACAGAGTTACCCGTGGTGTAAAGTCCGATAATGGTAGCGGTTTGCTCTGGGGTGTAGTTTACAGTTTTGTCAGTCATCATATGTCCTTTGTGTTTTGGTTTCTGCGCTGTTGAAGATTCTATTATACGCTAGTCAGAAGGGAATATCAAGATCAAAATTACTAGGGTCTGGCGTGCTTTGCGGATACTGGGGATAATCGAAATGTTCGTCTTTCCAATCCAGCCACCATTCTTCTTGATCATTTTGAAAGTCTGTCATGTTTGGTTTCCCTCATCAACTTAAGAATATATTATACAGGCTTTAGCGGGCAGAATCAACACTGAATTTTTGCTTGTGCCACGCCTAAAAATATTGACTTGACAAGGGTAGCTCAACCACTGTATAATCCAGGCGTAAGCACTTGCAAGAATTTGCACTAGTTTTTGCACTGGCGCAGCGCGCCTGGGGTCGTGCTGCGCCGCAGCATAGTGCCAGAATTTATAAGGAAAATTTTGCCGGTGTGGTGAAAAAACAACGGCAAAATTTGCCTGTGGTGAAAAAACAACGGCAAAATTTGCCCTACGGGTTTACCCTATTAGGGAAAGTCCCTATGTTGTATTTTTGCAAAACGCTTGACACGCGCCCCAAAATTATGGTATAATTTTGGCGCCATATAGTTCCAGAATTTATAACGAAAAAATGGGTGTAAATGGGTGCGTTTTTGGTTTGACTATTAGGGTTTCCCCTAATGTTGTATTTTTGCACAACCCCTTGACACGTTCCCCATTATACTAGTATAATGGGCGCCGTTTTAAAAAATATAACGATTATATTTTTTAAAACGATTTGCATAAAATAAAACCGGCAATTGCCGGTTTTATTAAACGCCCAATTAAATGGGTTTTGAATTAGCCAATGCGTCGAAAATGGCTTTCAATGCCGATTTATTAGCCTTGGTCAGGGATTCAATGTCATTTTCCGGCAATCGGAGAATTGCGCCAATTGCATCAGCGTGCGCGTCTTTTTTAACAACTACCTCGCCGGTTTTTGTTTTATAGGTTTTCTTTTGATAAACTCCTTCACGCGAAAGTTTAGCAACAATTGAGCGAACCGATTTGCCCATTTGCAAAGCCAATTCTTCAACGGTAAAACCGTTTTTGTAATCGGCAATCAAATTCAGGGTTTGCTCAGGGGTATAGTTTACAGTTTTTTCAGCCATTGCGTTTTCTCCAGTTAAGTTAATATTATACAGGGTTGGGATGGGTTAATCAAGTGCGAATTATTCGTCGTCCAATTCAGCAAGGTAAATATTGGGCAAATCAAATTTTTCGTCCATTGCAATTGCTTGTACAACAAAATTAATCCCGTGAAATTCAACAAGGTTATTTTCTTGTTGCCAAGCATGAATCAATTCGTGTGCGACCAATTCGTCTAGCGTGCGCCGTGAATTAACATCCTGATTGCCCAGGAATACTACAATTTTATGCGCTTTTAAATTACCCTTATTGGAAAATTTAGGATAATAAACTGCATCCATTGTTTTATTGGATTTGGTTTTAAACGTCAATTCAACAGGGCTTTTCAGCCCCAAGAATTCAATGTAATATGCTAAATTTTCCATTTTAGATTGCCTTGTAAAAATCTTT
>Ga0304730_1000086_pt1 | contig 91335 bp, 134 predicted proteins | sample M_130628_MF_Meta_FD_190474 | JGI IMG/M metagenome (GOLD analysis project Ga0304730, IMG submission 190474) | Freshwater microbial communities from Lake Montjoie, Canada to study carbon cycling - M_130628_MF_MetaG (v2) (version 2) | ecosystem: Environmental > Aquatic > Freshwater > Lake | place... | reverse complement strand
AGGACCAGTAACTGTGCTTGCAGACCCTGTTGGTCCTGTAGGACCAGTTGGTCCTGTAACTGTAGAAGCAGAACCAGTAGCACCTGTTGGTCCTGTAGGACCAGTTACTGTGCTTGCAGACCCTGTTGGTCCTGTAGGACCAGTTACTGTGCTTGCAGACCCTGTTGGTCCTGTAGGACCAGTAGCACCAGTAGGACCAGTGACAGTTGAGGCTGCACCAGTAGCACCTGTTGGTCCTGTTGGTCCTGTAGGACCAGTGACGGTAATATAACTAAGACTATTCCATGCAGTAGAACCATTACCAATTTTAAACTTATTGGTGTCAGTTTCAAAACCTATCTCACCAGCAAGCAAAATGGGATTGTTTGTAGTCCAGTCGGTGGCTACTCCCCTTTTTTGCTGCATGGTTGTTGACATGTTACTCAGTTACCTCTTTTGATAAAGAATCTATTTCTTGATTGTAAATAGAAATCATCTGGTCAAGCAAGTTGAGGTTATTGCCAATATCTGTAAGTGCTTGCTCATTTGGTGTTTCTTGTATTTCAAGTACTTTTAAATTTAGACTTAGTTGATATGCTTCAACTGCCAACTGCTGTACTCTTTGAGTTGCTACCGCTTTTCTTTCTTCAACGGTAAGTAATGAATTAAAATCAATAGACATGATTTTGCCACCTTTCGAATGTAGTAACATAATTATAGCATATATACTATTGTCAAATAGGTTAAATCGTGGTATAATTTATATGAACACCCTTCAAAAAGGTGTTTTTCCGTTGAGGAGGAAAATATGAATAATTTAAAAATCAAAAGATTACTCGCCACAGGAATTTTAAGTTTGACTTTAACTGGTTGTGTTACCCCTCAAGCCAGTGCTAGTGAAATGCCGCCAACAAAGGTCACTACAGCCAAATTAATTAATTCTAAAAATATAACTACTGATTTAGTTCACACTGCTAAATTAAATAACAATACTGCCAAGATGAAAGAAACTCTAATAAAAATATTTCATCGTGTAAACAAAACACCTTATGTGTTTTCTGGTTCTACCCCATATGGATGGGATTGTTCTGGAATGGTTGTTTGGACATATAAACAATTTGGGATTGAACTTCCACATTCCGCCAACAAACAAGCACATGTGGGCAAAAGAGTTTCTAATCCAAAACTAGGAGACATTGTTGTATTTGCTTATAATGGTTCTACTAATTTCTATCACTCTGGTATTTATATTGGCAAGGGTAAGATTGTAAACTCTAATAGTTATTATGGAACTACGGTTATTGAATATCTATCTGATTACAGCAATAGTCAAATAAGATTTGTAAGGATTGTAAAGACTACTTAGTTTCTAGTTCTTCAATTCTAGATGTTAATTTTTCAACTAGACCTATTAAGTCATTGATGGCTTGTGCCATTACTGGTATAAGTTTTGTTTCCATAACCTCTTGATAGATGGGGTTTCCATCTTTGTCTACCCCATCTTTTTCACCAACAACTAAATCTGATTGAACTTTTGCTAATTCGTGAGCAATAAAACCTGTTTGAAGAGTATGGGTTGGGTCTATATTTTTATAAAAAGTATATGCTTTAGCATTTTTCATACGCTCGATAGCGTCAGTGATTGGTGTAATATTTGTTTTTATTCTGTAGTCGGATGCGGCAACAAATGCTGGAGTACCTGCAGAAGTAGTCGCAATTGTTCCACTAAGCACTCCCTTATAGACAAATTGAATCATAGTTTGAGAACCGCTTATTGAACCATATCTATGTGCATAAATTGGTGTTCCATTGTCCCTAGTTGCTTGTACCTGTCCAGATGAACCAAAAAAGAAACCAGCGGCTTGCTCTGTAACTGAACTAGTTTTTCCTTCAGAAACAATATTTGAACCAGAAGTTAGAGTTGAGTCTAGTGACAATGCTCCAAGACTAGTAATTGTAACACCAGAAGAACCGTATCCTCCACCAACTGTAAGTCCTCCTGAAACTGCAACTGTTGTCGATGTTAGATTAACAGTTCCAGAGCCAGCGGCTAATGTTATATTTCCTGGATTAGAGTTTGCGGAAGTTCCCGATGTTAAGGTTATGCTTCCCCCATTACCTGCTGAGGTTGAGTTACCAGCATTTAAAGTTATGTTTCCAGCAGAAGCGGAGACATTGTTTGTAGATAAACTTAAAGAGGTATTAGCAGATACGGCTGGCTTAATTGTTGGAGCATATACTGTTCCAGTAAAAATTGGTGAGGCTAAGTTTGCTTTTAAATTTAACAATCCAACAACACCAAGACCAGGAGTAAGTGCATTGTCTTCTGGAGCGGTGCCATTGGTTACTCCATAATGATAATTTATAAAAGCAGCAAGAATATTTGCTGTATCTGTTGTTGAGGGTATTTGTGTATTATACGCAGAATTTGCTTTAATATCTTGTGGCATAATTTAATTATAACATATTCTAGTCTTCAAATAACTTAAAATTATGAGTAATACTGGAACCAATAGAAACAATTCTTTTCTTTTGTTTATAAGATTTAGACCATTTAAACAGTTTCTTATTGTATCTAGCGGCTAGTTGCAAGTTATGTCCCAAATACCCCCAAGACCAGTTACCACGCAAAAGACTATCCACTTGAACCTTAATATCTAACGCTTTACTTGCATAATATTCACACCTTTTCCAATTTTCTTTATTATAATGATAAATGGCTAGTTCAAGATAGGTCTCTCTTGTTTTCATAGTCTTAAGTGATTTTCTCCAATATATTTTTTGTTTTTTAGGTTCACACTTAGCCAACCAACGATATGCGGATGCTTTGTTAAAAGTTGTAATGGGTTCATCAAGTTTTAGGAAACCTTTCCAAATTTCTGCAGACTCATTAAGTCTACCAAAACTAGTTAATTGCATCGCATGGTAAATATAGTATCTGCCAATCTTATATTCATTAAAAGCATCTTCAATCATGTTGTCATACTGTTGACGAGATTTGTCTGGGTCTGGGTGATGCTCCATAATAAAGTCATCGGAAAACTCTACAACTGCATCAATTCTGTCTGGAACAATTGCTTCATGTACTAGCCACTTCCAGCGATAGCCATGACGTTTATGAACTCTACAGGCAATAAAAGAACTTTCTGGATGCTTCTCTTCTTTATCTCTAAAAGTAAAATGAAACATATGTTCAATTTGTGTACCAGTCATTTTTTCTAATGCTGGTCTCCAACCTTCTGAAAGAGTTTCGTCCATATCCATAGAAACACAATAATCAATGTCGTCTGGCAAGGCAGCCAGTGCTGCATTACGAGCATCGTCAAAACGCCAAGGGTTGACAGAAATTTTTATAACATTAATACCAAGTTTTTTAGCAATTCTAATAGTCTTATCTGTAGAGCCTGTGTCTGCAATTAGTAGGTAGTCTGCGTCTTTGGCAGACTCATACCAACGCTCTACAAATTTTTCTTCATTCAGGGCAATTGTGTATACCGCAATTTTCATTCTTTAATCCTTTGTTCATTCTTAGTATACCATAGAGCCTTTTGATGTATTTCTTGCATTGGTGCACCCCAAGCATCATTATCTTTAAATACATCCATAGTTATTTCAGTAATAGCGAGTGCTTGATTACACCATGACAAGCATTCTTCCCATCGTTCATGTTCTGCATACCATTTTGCAATATAATAATGTGGTTCACGTCTTTTTGGTGCTGTTTGAAGGCATAGCAATAAATATTCTCCAGTTTTTTCGGGTATAAGTTCTGAAAGAATTTTATAAACACGAGCAGTATCTTCAATAGTAAAATTAGGAATGTCTAATACTTTTAGATAGTATTCTTCTGCTTCTTCCATGTTGCCTTGAGCAACCAAAGCATTAGTCAAATATTTGTAGTACCTGCCAAGTTCTGGATTTTCATTTAAAGCATCTTTAAGTAATTCTAGATACTGACCTCTAGACTTTTCTAGGTCAGGTATGTGGGTTGCCTCTATTCCAGCACAAAACTCTTCAACAACTTCTGTTCTGTCTGGTTGCAATCCTTCGTGCATTAAAAACTTCCAAATAAAACCATGTCTGGAATGAATTCTGTTGTTAATAAAGTTTTTTTCGTTATTAAAAACATAAGTAATTTGATTTCCAGTTGTCTGTTCTAGTGCTTCTCTCCAACCTTCTGAAAGAACTTCATCCATATCAAGTGATACACACATATCAATATCGGCTGGTAACAAGGCTAAGGCTGTATTTCTGGATGTGTCAAATCTCCAAGGTTTGATTGAGATATTAAATACGTTGATGCCAAGTGATTTAGCAATTTCCACGGTACGGTCAGTAGAACCAGTATCAGCAATAAGAATATAGTCAGCATCCTTTACGGAGTTATACCAACGTTCAACGTGTTTTTCTTCATTAAGTGCAATTGTGTAAACTGCGATTTTCATATTTAACTTTCTAAATAGTGTTTGTAATTATTTTGCAATCTTTTATCGTTTGGCTGCAAGTCTAAAGCAATTTTACCATAACTTTTTGCTAAATCAAAATTCTGTAAATTATAGGCTGAAATGGCTGCTAAATCATAAGGCAACTCATTCCAAGCAAACTCTTCACAAAGATAGTCTAATGGCTTATCTTTAATGGCTAACGCTTTCTCTGAAAACTCAAAAACATTTTTCCAATCTTCTAATCTATAATAATATAAAGCAATATCTACATATGTTTCTCGTCTAGAAGCATCTTCATATAAAGATTTATTTAAATAGTCTAATGCTTCATTTGGATTACATTGTGCAAGATATCTATATGCTCTTCCTCTTTCAGCACCCCACAACGCTGTAGGTAAATTTAAATATCTTTTAAATTCTTCGGTAGCCTGTTCAATAGAATCATTAAAAAATAATTCTCTAGCATAATAAAAAGCATTTCTATCATCGTGCGGGTCTTCTTTAACCGATAAAGCAAGAAGAGGCAGATACTGTCCACGAGATTTTGAACTATCTGGATAATGATGAATTTCTAACCCAATCCATCCTTGAACTTCATCTATTGTAGATGTTCCCAATACTTCGTGAACTGGATGTTTCCACCTATAATCTTTTCTAGAATGAATTTTATCTCCACCGTATTGTAACCCAGGTTTTCCATCCTCAAGCCATGACCAAGTATATTGATATCTAGGTCTTGTGTATTTAGCATCAAATGCTTTTTGTAGTTCATTTTTCCAACCTGTTTGCAAAACCTCATCCATATCAAGTGCTATGCAATAGTCAATATCATTTGGTAAAGCAGCGAGTGCTGCATTACGAGCATCGTCAAAACGCCAGGGAACAACATTAATATTGATAACATTAATACCCAAAGATTTTGCAAGTTTGATAGTTTTATCAGTAGAACCTGTGTCTGCTATTAATAAGTAGTCAGCATCCCTGGCTGATTCATACCATCTTTTAACAAATTGCTCTTCATTTAGAGCAATTGTATATACTGCTACTTTCATTCTCTCTCGTTCTTTAAGTTAAATGTTTCCGCCATCGATTGCATTTAATGATAAGGTCTTTGTTGCCGAATTATAAACTAGTGGACTATTTGCAGCCACTATTCCAGATGGACCGCCAAAGCCAACAATAGAAACATTTGCCGATGTATTTGATGAAAAAATTTTTAAATTTGAAACTTGTAAGCCGTCAACAACTGTTACTTTTGATTCCGTATTTGGTGAAGTTACTTTGACATTTGTTGTATTTGAAATAATTTTTAAATTTGAATTTTGCGTGGTGTCTGGAATAATACTAAAAGTAGTCACTAAAGAGCACTTCCTGTGATATCAGAATATACTACTATATTTCCAATAACTGGTGTCCATTTCTTAGATGAAATTGTTACTTGTAAATCAAATTTGAGTTCAGCAACGATATTGGAACTTCCAGTACCCCATTGTGCACTTGTTGCATTTGGGATAGAAACTGTTACATATCCTGCAGCAGATGCAACCGTCAGGGTGTATTTTGTTGATGTTTTAGCATTGTAAGCACTTGCCAAATAAGTCCATCCTGTGGTATCTTTGGCGGTAGCACCATCATCCTCATACCAATAAAACGTAGCAGATGCATCATCACCACGAACAATGGTCCATTTAATATTTGAGGGTTCTGCTCCAATAGAAATCACGGAATCAGAAGAACAGGATGAACAAGACATATAAACATTATACACTATAAATAAAGAACCAGTGCCTGAAGTGGGTATGAGAGAGAGTATCAGACACTGGCTCTATATGATAAATTATATCATTTTGTAGGGATTTTTATTTTCATTTGACAAATCACAAAAAGTGTGATACCCTCTAAACTATAAAGGTTTAGGGCTATATCTATATATTAATATAATAATTTACTTAATAGTTTATATATTATATAATAATAATCAAAGTTCGTTATTTTCTGATTTTTTAGTTTTGTTAGTTTTGACACCTTCGTTTATAAGAACGTTATAAAGGTTGTCGATTTTATCTTCTAATTTATGAGACTTTTCCTCTAGTCGTGATACCTGGTCTTTCATAGATGACCCACCATTAGGCTTGAGTTCTGATAAATTATTTTTAAGTTCGGTTGATAGGACTTTAATTTCTGCGGTAATGAACCATTTGATTCCGCCAATAATAATAGCGATGATAGATAATGCGGTTAGTGTTAAACCTGCCCAATCTGTAATTGTCATAATATAAATAATTATACACTATCTTTTGAGTGTTTTGAGTTTTTTAAAACGGTAAAAATGTGAGACACCAAACCCTCATATCTCCCAGTATGCAACAAAGTTGCCAGATAGGTCAAATAGGGGTTTAAATGCCCCATAGAGCGATTAGAACCTATGCTTCCTAACACAGATACCCCCAAAATATGATATACTATAAATCTACCGAAAGAGAGAGACTTATGGAAGAAAAAGTTCCGTACATCAAACATTACGAATCAAAAGAATATCTTGAAGCATGCATAGCAGCCAAGATGACATCAAAGGATATAGCCAATCAGAGTAAAGTGTCGTATAAACTTATTAACTGGTGGCTGATAAAGCATGGGTTGCTTCGCAATACCCCAGAAATTAGGTTACCATAATGGAAATCGTTATCATATCGTTATCTATATTAATATTTATAGGCATATTTGCTTATCTACATCACCAAATCAAATTTAGAGACACAGAAAACAAAATACACCACTGCAAAGTACCATATGTACAATACTTTCATCCAAAACAAGATTGGCAATGCAACAAATGTAAATCATACTGGTATGTTAAACACGATAGTTATGGTTCATACTTTGTCAAAAGACAGTAAACATACATACCGCCAAAATCTGAAAAATATTTTAAAATCATATTTAACAAAATCTGAATATTTTGCTAATGTGTATGATACATGATATGTAGGGTACACGCTACCACTTATAGTGAGCACACAGAGGGTACACGCTACCCTTTGTTAAATACATTTGTACCTACACGCTACCCTTTGCGCCCCCAATTATAACTAATTGATAACGAAATGTAATAAAGGTGTGTTGGTGCGTCAAATGTCAGTGGTTAGGTGTATAGTAATACTATAAGAAATAAAAGTTGATAACTAAATAAGGTCTAATGGCTCATAGAGAGCGACAACAGCGATAGGAACGCTACACTGGTAAAACAGATAAGCACCTACTAGATTGTAAGAGTGTGAGAGCGTAACTCACTTAGACCACGCAATAACAATACTAAATAAAATATGGTGTCTATAGTTCAATGGTAGAACGCTTAGTTGTGGTCTAAGCAATGAGAGTTCAATTCTCTCTAGACACCCCAATTTTTCTGCGCCCCCCGATATGTAACAAGATGATAACGATAGGTGTGTTGCTATTGACAATGTATGTTAGTTCTGCTAAGGTTATCTTATAACGAAAGGTAAAAACTATGAAGCACATTTTCTGCGACTCTTGCGAGGGCTGGGTTTCTCTTCCATTCAGCAAAGACCACAAGTGTGGGCGTGATGAGGTTACAGGTGTGGCTTACTCGCCATACATAGGCGGTGATGATTGGTTTGCTGATGACTCTGACTACTAGGGTCTAGCCTTCGGGCTGCGCCCCCAAGTATAACAAATAGATAACATAATAGCAACACACCCCTAAACATCCCCTAAATGTCAGTGGTCTAGTGTATAGTAATACTATGAAAGATAAAAAGACAGAACTAACCATAATGCTTGCTAAGTATGCCAGAGCAGGTATCCCCCTAACTACTGCTGAAAAGAACCTTGTAAAGTATCTACTAGGCAAAAAATAACAGTTCGATAACGAAATAGCAACACACCCCTAAACATCCCCTAAATGTCAGTGGTCGCTGGTAGTGTAATAGTAGTCAAAGAAAGGACTAACAAATGACCAACTACGAAATCAAAGCAAGATACAAAGAACTAATGGCTATCGCTGAAAGCGACACAATGCTCGCAAGTGAGTTTGATGAACTTATGGCAATGTTCGCAAAACTAAAAAGCATAACTAAATAATAATCTACAAAAAGAATAGGAAATAAAAAAAATGGTTGGAATTATCTGTGTCTATGACGGAACTAAAACTTGGGCTTACATCTGCCCTACTTGTAAAGAGTATGATGGTCTAATGGAAATCAGCAAGGCAGTAAAAGAGTATGACTTTATTGCTGAAATGTATGCTGATGAATTGGAAACTGCTGAATAAATGTCAGTGGTATCCTGTATAATTGTAAGTAAGAAAAGAATAGGAAAATAAATGTTAGATAAAGACTTTGACACTTTTAGACTAATGAACGAACTAAGACTAAAAGATGGCGTTGCTGGTGAAAATCCTGTTGCCTATGCTTATGGTCTATGTTTTGGACAACTAACTCAAAAGCAAAAAGCGTTGATTGCTCAAATTGTAAATAAGATGGAGAATAAATAATGGAAGACTGGAAAATTGCTTTGGCAGAAATCCAAAAGTCAATGAGAGAAGACTTTATCTCTCAAATCAAAACTGACAAAAAGGAAAATAACTAATGGAAAAAAACTTTCTAAAAATTGGAATTGTAATGTCAGCGTTGATTGCTGGTATCTTTTCTTTCTTCATCTCTGACACTCTAAATTATTTATCAGTATTTACTGATGACGCTACTGATAAAGTTCAGTCTGGTATTTGGGGATTTGTAAGCGTTCAGTTTTTTATCTTAGCATTTATTTTAGCGTTAGTATTTATAATTCGCTCACGCAAAAAGTAAAAGTAAAAAAGTTTTGGGCTAACTACCCAAAATTTTCTGCGCCCCGAACGACACGCCCGAAAAACATTTATAACACTATTGTTATAAAGGCATAAAAATGTGTGTTTGTCCGCCTAAATGTCAGTGGTTAGGTTTATACTGTAAGTAGATAAAAAGAAATGAGAAATAAATTGAGTAAAGATACTGCCGAATGTGCCAAGTGTGGAACTGTAATTGAGTTCGCTACAAGCGAAGAGTTTGAAAAGTTAGTGAATGAACACGAACACGCTTACCGCTGGTAAGATGTCAGTGGTATCCGCTATAATTGAACTAACTAAAAAGAAAGATAACTAATGAGATTACACAAAAACCCTAGCAAGAGATACACCCTATTTGAATACACTAGCAACGGAGAAACCGTTATTTCTGCTATTCACCAATTAGACCTAATGTTATTTCTAATTGAACACCCTGAAGCCAAGCGTGTCCGCTAGGATAAATGTCAGTGGTTAGTTGTATAATTGAAATCTAAAGAAATGGAAAATAAAATGGATAATATGGAAAAGTTTTACGCCAAGCGTGAGCAAGACTTTTGGACTTATTGGAATAAGGTAAAATCTTATGCTGATGATGCTGGCATTGACATTTATCAAGTTGTAAACTTTAGACAAATATTTGACCAAGCCTATACGCTAGGTTCACTTTACCAACTAGACAAAAACAAGGAGCAAAACTAATGCTAAGTTTTCACACACTACAAAGTCAAGCACTAGAAGAATTTTTAGATTATCTTTTCAACTATCAAGCAGAGGAGCAAAACTAATGGACATTAGAGAACAGCACAGCCAAGAAGAACTAGAAGCCATGCATGACGAAATGCTAGACGAACTTTATCCACCTTACAAAATTGGATACTCAGATTTTTATGCATCTCAAATTCTTGCAAACTGCGACCCAATCATGTATCAAATTTCTGTTGATGAATATATTGATTTCTTGCAAGAGCAGGAAGATGAAGAGTGATTTTTATTTGTGTAGTTTTAGTTTTGGTTGTAGTTATTTATTTTATACAATAAATAATTGCACCAAAATTTCTGCGCAACTTTCTGCGCTAACCTGCGCCCCGAAACGATTTACGAAGGTAATTACGTTTCTCCTGGTTTTTCCCCGATGTCAGTGGTTCAAAGTATAATTATTCTATCAACCAAGAAAGGCAACTATGCTACTATACAGCGATAACTACGAGTCTGATGACTATGAGGGCGACCAAGACCTGAACGAGTATGAAGATGACTGGTCTACTGTTGAGAGTGAACTCTTCGGAGATTGCTAACTCATTACCCTTCGGGGTGCGCAGACCTGCGCCCCGAAAATTGCCTATTGCCAAATGTCGGTGGTAGGGGGTATAATAGTATTATCAAGAAAAGAAATGAGAAATAAATGAAAAACATCTGCGTATTTTGCTACTCCCTATTTAGCATAGATGACCACATCTGCTATACCTGTAAAGACTATGATGGCGTAATGCCACTAAACTTGGATACCCTGAACTATCTGGGTGAAGACCCTGACGATTGGCGTGAAGAACTAAAAGACTATACTGCTGACCAACTCTAAATGTCAGTGGTAGGTTGTATAATAATAACATCAAGAAGAAATGGAAAATAAAATGGAAAATAAAAATGAAAGATACACTTTTGGCGGTTTTAGTTTTGGAAGTGAAAACTGGTTCAATCTAACAATCAGAACTCGCAATCACACTGGACACGGAACAAGCCACGCATTAGAACTGGCTTTGGAATTATCAACCGAAGAACGCCAAGAACTAATCACAATCCTAATCAACGCAGGTAAGGAAGATAACTAATGATGACACGCAAGGACTATGTTGAAACTGCTGACATACTCTCAGCATTTAGACCTGCTCTTGAAAGTTTGGGTTTAGAGGGTGAGCAGATTTTTAGCGATTTAGTAAATGAGTTTGCTGAGATGTTCAAAAATGACAACGACAGATTTTTATCTGGTAAGTTTTTTGACGCTTGTTGGGAGAGATAAATGGAAATTGTATTCGCAGTTATTGGAGTTATTCTAGTTGGTTATTTATTCTGGCAGAGTTATTTGCTTAGTCAGTATAAGAAAATTGTTGATAACCAAAAAGATGTTATCGTCAAGTTGTCTAGAACAATAGACACACTCAAACCTTTTTAGGTTTTGATTGCTACCCTTCGGGGTGGCAATTTTTCTGCGCACCCGAAAGGTCACAATTGAGTTACGATAGTTATGAAATGTTTCCCAAATCCCCACAATGTCAGTGGTGTAATGTATAATAGGACTATGAAGAAAAGAAAGCCACCACTAAATAAAGTAGCACAGGCTACTCGCAACGCTCACTCGGCAGAACTTTTTAGAAGTCTGTTGCTAAATAAGCACCTAGTCGCTACTCCTGCCACTCGCAAGGGTAGTCGCAAATCAAACATCATCAAGGCTATCAAGGAGTATAACTAATGGCTAAATCAACTAAACTAAATCTACTAGGCATTGAGAGTTATCCCCTAGAAGAACAAATATATCAAATCTTTATTGGTAAGGGCTTACGCTCTACTTATGGTAATCGTATTGACCTTAGAGAGTTGGCAGAAGAAATGGTATTTGCTCTTGACTTTGTAAATGGAGATAATGCTAATCAACCTATTATTCTAAATACCCTGCCAGATTTGACAGGCGAAGACGGAGTTCCTGCTATTGACTTAGTAAAGTATTTTGGTTTAGAAGACTACATCGTAGAAAGTGTGCTAAATGCTTAATACCTGTAAAGAATGTTTAGATGACTACGACCCAGAAGACCTAAATGAGTTCATGGTTTGTTATGTGTGTGACCACGAACATGACGCTGAATGTGATGACCCCTGCAATGTCAGTGGTTAGTTCTATAATAGTATTATCAAACAAGGAGAGATAAATGGAAGAAGCCCAAGAACTATTTGACCAGTATCACAATGGCGAAATAGATGTTTTTCAACTAATGGAAGAACTAGAAACATCCAGATTTGACGGAGATGTTTTCGATTACCTATAAACGGTAGCCTTCGGGCTGCGCACCCGATTGTAACGCTTATGTTACGATACATACGAAACTCCCCCTAAATACCGCCAATGTCAGTGGTTAGGTGTAAAATAGTATTATCAAGAAAGGAAGACTATGATTTACATTACCCCTAGATGTGATTTAGGTTATCACGCTACCTGTAATGACAATTTTAGTGATTGTAATTGTTGCTCTTGCGATTGTCATAATGTCAGTGGTATCAAGTAAAATAGTATTATCAAAAGAAAAGGAAACCCTAATGGAACAGAACTTAGATGTAATGATTGCAACACTATCTTCAGATTGCACTTGCGAAGATTACAACGAAGAACTAGGCGAGTTTGTGCCTATGGAATACTGCTATGGCGATTGCTATGAGATGCAGAAAGAAGATACCGCTTATGTTATTGGTGAGTGGCAGAAACTAAATGAGATTGCAGAAGATGACTTTATTCTAATCAAGGGCAGAAGAATGACTTGGCAAAACTTGGAAGGCTCTGCTAAAACTACGCTTGATAAACTTGATAGTATTTTGACTATCAACGGAGATTTCACTATCACTTGGACACTTGACATTCCAAACAAGAAACTAACTGCTAGGCGTGGCTCTCACGATGAGCCAATGGGTGCTTATTTTGATTTTGATTTTGTTCATACCCTGCCTTGTGATAACTGTGGAGAACTAATGTCTAAAGACATACACGCTGAAGAACTGGGTATGTGTATTGACTGCTCTAATGATTACTTTACTCACAATGACGAAGAAGTGGAGTTGTAAAAATGGCTTGGATTGCATGTCAAAATGTAGAAGATGACAATGACCCTGTTGCATGTATTGACGAAAATTGGGAAGGAACTGATTTGTGTCGCTATTGTGCAGACATCATGGAACACAAAAAGGCTCTTGACTTACTAAGACAATCGTGAGATAATTGAGTATGAATACATTACAGATAATCGGCACACTAATACTAATAATCTTAGTAGTCTTTTTCCTACAATAGTAGGCGAAAGGCTGCGCAGCGATTTTGATAACAAACCCATAACTCATTTACGAATAGCCTTGACTTTTCCCTGATTTTCTGGGATAATGGATTATAAGATAAAGAAGGAGAACCCCTATGTTGTATGTAGCATTTGACGGAAGTTATGGCGATAGCGAAGGTATGGTTGTTGTAGATAACGAAAGTTTTGACGAACACTTTTACAACTACCTTGACAGTTGTGCTGATTGGAACAGACCTAGTTTCGCAGAGTGGTTTGAGAAGAACGACCACGATTTTACACAAGCAGAAAACTTAGAGTGGGCTTGTTCAGTTTGTGATGAGTGGCTAAGTGATGTCAGTTAGTATAAATTGTAAAGAGTGTGAAACTAAAACACATAAAATCTATTGGGATGAGATGTCTGAAAAAGACATGGAGTTGTATGGAGTGTCTTATCATAAATGTAATTCTTGTTCCTTTGAGCCTTTGATTTGGAACATGGGTATTGGAGATGCAGTTTGTGAAAATTGTGGTAAATGGCAAGATGAAGTCTAATGTCAGTGGTAGCAAATATAATAGAACTCTAACGAAAGGAAACAAATGATAAACTTTGATAATGTAATCAACGAAGAAGCAATAGCAAAACTAACAGAAGAAGAAGCAGAAGCCCTATTAGCAATTTTAGAGAAAGCAGGATACTAATGGATTTAGCAGAACACTTTGACCACGACATAGTAATCGCAAAGTATTCTAGTTGGGAAAAACCAACAGACTACGCCTTAGAGTGTGAAACTTGTGAAGAAGTAATTATAGTTAGGAAAGCATAATGGAATTACAGAAAGCATACGAAATAGTATTAGCAGACTTAGAAGACAGAAACTCACACACAATAGGAAGACTATTGCGTTGGGACATACAGGGAAGCCCTGATGACGAAATAATGTATCGTGCTTGGTTATCTGCTAAGAACTTTATTGAGCAGTATGAATGGGATAAGGCTAGGGCTTAGTTCCTACCCTTCGGGGTGCGCAGATTTTTATAACAAACTCATAACACATTTACGAAACACGCTAAATATCCCCGAAATGTCAGGGGTAGCCTGTATAATTGAAATACAAAGAAGAAAGGAAACCAATGGAAGATTATTGGGATGATGTAGAGATGTCAGTTCAGTTTGCTCAGGGTATCGCTTTTGATACCTGCCACAAAATCTATGTGCTTATGGATGACAAGCAAGTAGAACTTATGCGTGAGTATCAGTATGACGAGATTAGAACCAGAAGTGAAATGAAACCAGCAGAAATGTTTGACACTCTAAAAAAGTGGTATGCCGAAAGTTGTGCCTTGAAGTTTATTCAGGGTGTCCATAGCGTAGGCGAAGACGAAGATGCTAATGATGGCTTCACAACACTTATTCCACAAGGGGCAGAACAAGAAGAAGACGAATGCGAACTTTGCTTCTCTGCCTGTGGAGATACCTGTGAAGACTATGACGAAGAAGACGAAGACTAATCACAATGTCAGTGGTTAGGTTTATAATAGAGATACACTAAAAGAAAGAAGAAAACAATGGAAAGCAACCACCCTGTATTATCAGCACTAAAACAAGAACTAGAAAAACTAACAACAGAAAACAAAGACCTTTGGCAAGCATTAGGTATGATGACCAGAAACACAGAAACACTTGAAGACTGGTTGAAAGAAGCCCTAACCAATTCGCAGATTGACTTTGACACAGCAACAGAGATAGCAGAAATCTTTGGCTTTACACTAACAGAAGAAGTTGAAATGGAATTGACTTTCAAAGTTCAAGCAACCTTTACTGTCCCTATCGGTTTTGATACTGATAAGTTAGCAGAAGATTTTGGCATTACCGAAAATCCTTTGGGAGTAGCAGAAGAATACCTAGACAACTCTCACTGGGAATTAGATGACTGGAACATCACATCTTAGGCAGTTCCCTTTCTTTTCTGCCTAAGCACCTGAGCAAGTGTTGAAACTGCTCTCGCACCAAGCGGTAAAGTTGGGTAAAGTTTTTATGTTTGATAAAAGGAGAAAACATAATAGGCAGTGGCAAGTAAAGGGTATTGAGGTAATACTGCTGAATAATAACATACCTAACACCTGAGCAAGTGTATAAACTGCTCACTAAAATTCTGCGCCCCGATTTTGATAACGAAATGATAACGATACAAAAATCTTTTACGAATACCCTTGACTTTTCCCCGATTATGCCTTATACTTGTATTATCAACAAAAGTTGAGAAAAACTACAAGTAGAAAGAAGCAAAAAATGGCTAATTCATTTACCATTCCATCTGTTGGCTCACAGTTCGCAACCCAGAAGTCTGGCGTTGTTGGCACTGTTCAGGAAGTAATCAAGAACGCAAACGGCTCTGTCCGTATCAAACTTGATGTTGCTGGACAGCCACGCTGGACAACTGCCAAGTAGTTCATAACAGAACTATAACATCTAGGCAAATGTCTAAACTGCCTATTTACAAATCCCCCTAAATCCTGTATAATTGTATTATACAAAAACCCACTAATAGAAAGTAGTAAAACATTATGGCTCGTTCCGTATCCGTAAAACTCCCAACATCAGTAGTAGTAGAGATGATTGAGAACAAGTTAGCAGAAATTGCTAAGGCAGAAGCAGATTATCCAAAGTTGCTTTCAGCATACAAGAAAGAGATTGTTTCTTTCACAGCAGACCTAATTGACTTGGTTAGCAAAAACAAAAAGTCTATTGTTGATTACAGCGACTATGGTAATCAAGAAGACAACATCTCTATCAACAGCGATTATCGTGGTTCTGTTTCTATCGCAGTTGGCAAGGAAATCGTTGCTAAGATTGGCACAAAGCCAGAGAAGCCTAGCGACCCTGACACTTGGCAGAACAGGGACAAAAAGGAAAAGTTGGAGAAGACACTATCGCTTCTAAAACTAACCACTCAGGAAACAATCACATCAAGCACATACAACTCTGTTCTTGATTTGCTATAAACCATTGGCTTCCCCTAGCCCCCTGTTCCGTAAGGGTAAATCACAGGGCTTGTGTTAGCCAAACACCTAAGCAAGTGTCTAAACTGCTTACAATCCCCCTGTGAAGTCTGGACACAATCCCGAAAGTAGCAGGGGGATTTTTCTGCGCCCCGAAAAGTAACGAAATGGTAAAGAATGCAAAATTGTTTTACGAAACACTTGACAAATCCCCGAAATCGTGGGATAATTGACTATCAAATAAATCCAACAATGAAAGGTGTAGTCCCTATGGCTCACGAATTAGAAATCAACGAAGCAACTGGTCAGGCTAGTTTTGCTTCACTCCGCCAACCTGCTTGGCATAATCTAGGAACTGTATTCAATGAAGAAGTTTCTACCGCAGAAATGCTATCACTCGCAAGCCTAGACAACTGGAATGTCAGACTTGAAGATGTTGTTGTTCCTGCTGGTTTCACTAGCGATAGAAACTACTCATTCGTATCACGAACTAATCCATTCAACGCAGAGCAGACAGACATTCTTGGTGTCGTTGGTGAGCGTTATGTTCCATTACAAAATGAAGACTTGTTTTCTTTTGGTGATAACCTGCTAGATGGTGGCGGTCGTTGGGAAACTGCTGGTTCAATCAAGGGTGGCAGACAAGTATTCGGTTCAATCGCATTAGAGCGTGAAACTATCCTTGACCCTAATGGCGTGTCTGATGTTGTCAAGTCATACCTGCTACTAAACACAAGCCACGATGGAAGTATCGCTATCCAAGCGTCTATTACTCCTGTTCGTGTTGTATGTGCTAACACTCTCAACCTTGCTCTATCTTCTCTAAAAGGTAAAAAGGGTTTGAAGCAATCATTCAAGATTAGACACACACAAACCGCAGAGGGTAAAATTGCTGTTGCTCGTGAAGCGTTGGGCTTGGCTAATCACTACCTAGACGAGTTTGACATTCTTGCTAAGTCTATGATTGAAACTGAAATCACAAATCAGCAATTCAACGACATTGTTCTAAAAGCGTATCCAATGCCAACTAAGGACAGCAAGGGTTCTATGAAGAAGTGGTCTGATAAGATTGAACTAATCCAATCTATCTACACTGGCACATACAACAACACCATTGCTGGAACTGCTTGGGGTGCTATGAATGCTCTAACAGAACGCCTAGACTGGTATCGTAATGCTCGTGGCACAAACAACGAAAGTATTTACGCTTCTGCTTCTGGCTTTGACCCTGTAATCAACGCTGAGAAAAACCGTTTGATGAACTTGGTTTTGGCTTCCGTATAGTAAAACAATCCTGAGCAAGATTTCAAACTGCTCACCATTTCCTACTTGACAAAGTGGGCAAATCGGTGCGCAAAATTTTAGATAGTTTATATAAACAAAAAACCTTGATTACGAAAGGGTTACGATTTCCCCAAGCCTATTGCTTTTGTCAGTGGTAGTCTGTATAATTGACTTATGAATGAAAACGAAACTATTATCCTTACCCCTGTTTATGATGAAGAAGATGCTCCTTACATCTACCCTGACGGAAATGACCTAGAACAATGGCAGACTAGGCAATTCTACACTTGGGGGATAGAAGCATTAGAGAGACAACTATGGGACAGTGCGGAGCGTGGTTGGCACGATACCAGTGGTCCTGAGTTCCAGTCCTATCTGCGAATGCTCAGAACTATCAAGAGCAACCTAGAAGACAAACTATCCTATGATAATTCCAAGATACTCTATGACGAGATGCTTGAAAAAGCGTCTATGATGTCCTAGATGTCAGTGGTATCCCCTATAATAGAAACACAACACCCCCTAACAGAAAGATAACAAATGCCAAAATACTATGTAAAGACCATTGTTGAGTTCAGCAACGAAGTAGAAGCAGATAGCGAAGCAGAAGCAGAAGCGATTGGTTGGAAGTGGGAAGATGACCTACACTATGACGGAGTTTATTCTATTGAAGTTGAAGAACTAGAAGCAGACGAAGAAGAAGAAGATAATGAGTGATTGCGATTGCGAAAGAGTAGAATGTCCAAAACATCACGGTAGTTTTGACTGCCATTCATTCTGCGACATCTGCGAAGGCAATCAAGATTACTGCCCTACCCACGATGAATGGGAAGCAGAACAAGCAAACATTTATCTAACTATGTATAAGGAAAGAGAAGAAGACTTGGAAAAAACTATGTTGGAACAACACAGAGAAGAACTAGCAATACTAGAAAACGAACTACACACAAAAGCATTGAGCAGATTTGCTATTGCTTGTATTGAAGGTCGCATTAGCGATTTGGATAGTATGATTGCTCAGGACGAATACTGGGAGAAGCAGGAGAAGAAGTATGCCTAAAATGCTTAGAGCACAAATCACAATGGACTTTGAGTTTGAAGATGATGGATACACCGAGAATGAACGAGAGTATCTTGAAAGCGAACTTGAAGAAGGCGAAACTCTGGAACCACGAACAATGGAAGACATGGTTCACTATGCTCATCACGAACTACTGGAAATTCTATACAACAGCGTAAAGTATAATGACCTTTATCAAATGATAGAAGTGGTAGAAGTAAATGACTGACAAAGAAATCGTCTTGTCCATGATTGACGGTTTCAAAAAAGTCAAGGGTATAAATCAAATGCCTACTCTAGAAGTATTGAAACTAATAGAGATGAGACTAAAGCGTGAAGACGAATTCAATGAGTTTGTTGAGACTGCTAGAAATGTTTTGGCTGACATATAGGGATAATAGGGGACCAGGGTGGTTGGAGCAATCTGACTGCCCTGGTTTTGTGCGCAGAAAATAATTATGTAAACTAATAAACATTGGGTAGTATTACGATGCTATAACAATTTCCCCATGATTATGTAAACCTGTAAACATCCTGGTTGATTACGAAAGCATAACATTTTCCCCAGAACTATTGCAAATGTCAGGGGTATCCTGTATCATAGATATATAACCTAGAGAAAGAGTAAACCCATGCATACTATGCAATACCTAGCAACAGAACTAGAACTTGATTTAGAAGATGAATACACAGACGAAGAACTTAGAGCCTTAGCACAGGAAGAAGTAGGTGAATGGCTGAACCACGAAGCAACATCAGAGGGCTTTGTTGGTGGCTGGTCTGATTGGTATCAGGTTGGTGGCAGGTGGGAAGATGTTCCTGTCCTTATCTACAATGATGACAATGCTTGTTCATTCTTAGAAGCATTAGATTTGATTGACCAAAAGCAGTTGGCACAGTTCAACGAATACTTTTCTGAGTTTGATTTTCCTACTATCAATGCTGTTATGACTAAGTATTCTAATGGAGATACCCTTGATTTTGGTGAGATTTACGAAGCCAACATTCCTAGCCTGTCAAGTGCTTTGAAGATTATGCGTGGCTATTGGAACTGGGACAGTGGTTTCTTTGACACTGGCGACTGCACAGTAAAGACTGAATACCTGAGAAAAAAACTGGGTATTGACAAGACAGCCTATCGTAGTGTATACTGTTTAGTGCCAGTAGATTTCCACTTCTAAGAGAGAGAGTAAACCCTATGGAAAAGATAACAGCAACAGTTCGCTTTTGGTATTCACAAGAGTTTGAAGTTGAGATAGAAGACCCTAACGATGACAATGACATCCACGATAAGGTGGCTGAACTTGCCAACGAGATAAAGGTATGGGATGGCAACAACTCATACACAGTTGAGTTTGATGACTACGAGATTGAGTTCTGATGAGTGAGATGACCTATGAAGAATGGGTAAATAAGTACAAGCCTATCAAAAACCATTTAGTTAAAGATGACACTACATCATTTGAGACCTATGGTGATGAAGTGCTATTTGTTTGTGAGCAACCTAACTCTACCGTATGGACTGAGTTAGATGGTGATGAAGGTGTATATCTTGTTCAAGGTTATCACTTGGCTAATAGGATTAGTTATTATGTTACTGAAATACCGTGGGATGACAGCGATGACATTTGCATTACCATCTGCAAGTTTGTCGTATGTGACTGCTATAATCCAGATGATGAAGAGACTGAACCTGACCAAGATTGCGACCAATGTGGTGGCGATGGAACCTACACAGATTGGAACTACTAATGGAAGATAAAATTAATAAGTATAACAACAACCCTGACTACGATGCAGGGTACGAAGAAGGCTGGACAAACGCTATCAACAATGTGCTTGACATCTCACAGCAGATGCGGTATAATGATAACCTTAGTTGGAATAATGAAACCCTAGAAGAACTGGAGCAACGAATCGTATGACAAAGTATTGGGATATAAATGTTTGGTTTGTAGATTTAGGACATGACGAGAATGGTGTCAACCAATGGGAAGATGTAATCACTCTTAATCCTGCTTTATATATATTAGATGGAGAAGCGGTTACGCATGTATACACAGGAATCCTTTATAAGTGTAACATCAACGAGACTGCAAAGATACGAGCGTTCCGTAGTGAACTAGAATACGGTACTGACTGGTGGGACTTTAGGGACGAACTGTATGCCCTTGAAATCAGCAAGGACATAAACGACTTCCTAAATGACCTGCCTGACCCCTATAGTATAGACATCGAAGGTCAAGACTCTCTATATGAGATAGATAGTATAAGTAAACTTCACGACTTAGTGGGTTGAGAACACTCCCTACTAATGGTCAGAGCAGTTAGGGGTTTCTGTGTCTGACTACCAGGGGAAGCATGAGCGGTATATTGCTACTTGTGCTTCCCCAACATTTTTGGTATAATAGAATATTGGAGTATAAATATGAGAAGACAAACAAGAACAAAAGAAGAAAAGTTTGCTGAGATACTTAGTAATTGGATATCAGACCTAAGATTTGATTTAGAATTTGCTGGACGGTATTTAGCAATGACCTTATCAAATGTAGCATATAGAAGATTACTAATTGTATTAGAAGCAATGAAACACGAAAGAGAAAATAAAAATGACAGCAACATCATTTGATGATAGATGTAGTATCCTAGCGGAACTATGGATGAACTATCGTAACGACCAGAATTTTACTGACTTCATTTCCTATAATGACTTAGGGCTTCCTCTGGCATACCTGCTAGACAATGAGATTGTAAAGCCAACAGCCCTGTCTACTAAGTTTATCAATGAGACCTTTGATTTATTGCTGGGTAGCCTAGAGCAAACAGATAACGGTTATGTAACATTAGATGACATCTTCCTTGACAATCAGCAGTAGTAGGAGTATAATTGTATTATGGAAAATAAAGTAGATTACACAGTTCACCGTTCAGAAGTAGAGACATTCTTCTCACGCACATTCACAGATAAGCAGTGGGAAGTATTGGCTAGTGAGATAGAAAGTATCTTCTACCATTACCTATGGTCTGACCTACCTGCTATCGTAGAAAACCTAGATAGCATTGTTGAACAAGATTCTAAGTTCGACTAACTAATTAGATATGCCCTTGCAGAGATGCAGGGGTATATTTTTTTGCGCAAAAATTATAACAATCCCATAACAATGATAGCCATGCTATTGATAAATAGACATTACGAAGGTATAATATTTTTCCCCAAAGTCTATGTATATAAAATAAGTTTATTTGACATTACGAAGGACATAAAAAAATCCCCAGAGTTTATATCAGGTGTATTTACTATAGGGGTATTACGAACACTCTTTTATATACCCCCGAAGGGGCTGGCAGAGCCAGGGTACACAAACAACCCTTGATACACATTTCCCCTAGTATAAGTATAAACACATAGGCGGATATGGGATTACGAACCTATATAATTTTTGCACATTTTTATACATATTATGTTTGTTTATTTAATATTTGATATGTTTTTTATAACAATATCGTTAAAATACTTGACAAAATGCACAAAATATGATAGGGGGTGTTTGGCATAGGGGGCTAGGATGTTTGGCAAAAATGATTACGAGGATAGTTAGATATGCTCAATTACACATACAATTATTCTCCACTTTGCTCCACTATGATATCTGTTTATATCAGTAAGATTTATCTGTGGATAAACATGTGGATAACTCTGTGGATAACTTTACGATGTGTGTATTTTTTCAGGGTATTTCCTGTGTATAACTATGCTTTAGGATATTTTCTTTTGAATGCATCTGACTTGACATCAGGAACATTTTGTTTGTCTGCGATAGCAAATCCACCTAAAGACTTCTTTGTTTCATAGGTAAATTCAAAGCCCCATAGCCAGAACTTTACTCTGATAGGACTATACTTTCTTGTTCCTTGTGTGAGTTTATTATATTTGTATGTGTGTACATATCTGCTCATGTGTTATTCTTTCTACTAGGTGTATTTTATACTAGGGATTACGATGGTTCTTTTTATTCCCCGAAATTTTTGATAGACTCGATAATGTCATCAATTGGTGGATAGTCTATACCTATCTCATCCTGAAGTATCTTTATGATACGTTCTCTCTCAAACTGAATACCTTTCTCATAGTCAGGTAACTCATGCATCTCTGCATCTATATCCTTTATTCTGCCCATCCAACTAACTCCTTCTCTTCTTCGTGGCTCTTTACGATAGGTAAAATATCTTTCACTTCTATCGGTGTTTCCTGTAACCAATCAATCTTCTCAATATGACTAGACAACAAATCTATAATCTGGTTCTTCTGCTCAACCATACCTGCTTCATAGCCATGCTCCCAGCCCTTATCATATCCTTGCTGAACTAACTTAACTCGCCATCTGAAAACTTTTAGTAGTTTCATGGTTCTCCTTAAATAGTGGGTCATGTGTAACCCAATAATACTTACAAGGTTCTTTACGCTCAGGGCAACAAGGATTAGATGTAGCCAATGAATCATAGAACTCAAAATAGTATATAGAATCCTTAGTATATAGATTAGCCTTATGTGTAGTAGTTAATCTATCCATTGCAAATGGGTTTGTATACCACTTAGGTTTTCCATACCCCCACAAATCACCAGCCCAAGACTTAAGTTCATTAAGATTACTAACATTCTTGTCAGTCTTAATGCCACGAACATCTGCTTCCTCAACCATAGCCATAGTATATAGCCACAACTGTCCCTCATGGTTACGCCACATCTTAACAGCAGGATGATTACGCCAAGCAGCCTTCGGGTCATCATTAGACAACACCTTAAGAATCTGGTAAGACTCCAATATCTGTTTATTTAATCGCTTATTATCTAGGGCTTGTGCAGACTTATCGAACTGCTTATATGGTAAAAAGGTTTGCATACGTTCCTATCGTTTAATGGACCTTATACATCAATTGTACAGGATAATCGCTTGCTTGTCAAGCGTTAAGACCTCATATTTTCGCCCGATTTTACCCTTTACAAACTGAACTTTTGCTGGTATAATGAATATATGATTATATGCGACATTGATAATACCCTACTCCGTAATGGGACACAACCAATCCAAAAGACGATTGATTATATAAATTCACTTAAAACTAGGGTAGTTATAGTTACAGGTAGAGAAAGAAGTCAGCGTTCTGAGACTGTAGATGCACTCAAGGCTGCTGGAGTAAAGTACAACTCTTTATTGATGAATCCTTATTCATATAAAGAATCAAATAAATGGAAAGCAGAAACTGCTGAAAAATTAAAAGAAGCAACTCTAGCCATTGATGATAATGCTGGAGCAAGGTCTGCCTATTCAAAGGCTGGCATCAAGGCTATCCATCCTAACGATGTTCCAGATATGAAAAAGTTCTGGACAATTTCTTAGTTAGTGCTATAATAATTCTATGCCGAATAAAACACGATTTGTAATTGACCCTGACCGCACCTATGTGGTTACGCTAGACGATAGCGATGAAGTAGAGGTTACTGGTCTAGACATTATCCAAATGGGATACCATGTCCGAAAAACTCAAAAATTACTTCAGGCTTTTAGGGATTTAGAAGATAATGAAGAAAATGAATGGAGTTGGTTCTAATGGCTAGATTACGATTAGCATTCTTAATTACATGGGGAACACTCTTTGCTTTATCTCAAATAGTATTACTTATTATATTCTCTGCTTTTAATTACAAATCAGGGCTGGTGCTTGGTCTTGAATTCTTTACCGCTATTGTTACCGTAATCATAACAGCATTGATGTTGGTGAAGGAGGATATATAATGGCTAAAGCAAAAGGTGCAAGAAACAGCAATAGACAGAATGGTAAGGCTTCTAAGAAGCATCCACTCAGGTTTGACTCAATCAAACGCAAACTAGTTAGGGTTTGATATGCCAGCAAATAGCGACTTTGACATTGACCTAAAGTTTGGTCAGCAAGGCGAAGCAACAGTAGCAAACATCCTGTCCATTGAGACAGTAGAGGTGAAGCGTGATAAGCGTTGGAAAGAAACAGGCAACCTATACATTGAAACTGAATGTTGGTATAATGCTTCTCAATCTTGGAAACCATCTGGTCTTAGTGTATCTAAGGCTACTCACTATGCGTTTGTTCTTGAGAACATGGTTGTCATAACTACCACCGAAGATTTGAAGGCTGTTGTAGAGAAGAGTGGCAGAGCCATTAAATGCAATATTGAACCAAACCCATCTAAAGGATACCTAATTAAACTGTCACACATTGTTGAGCATCAAATTGGAAATTAGAATTTGTGGGTTTTGCATGACTGGACATCATTGGAACTGTAAAAAGATTATTACTTATTATGAGAAAACTTGGGTGTGCGAATGTCCCCATCCAAACGATACTCTTCCTGGCAAGCAATACAAAAATGAGTAGGGGCAAGAGGTCTAGGCAATCCGCCTAAAACAATCTTGTCTTCTTTGGCAGACATTATCTGCTCGTAAGTTGGAAATCCGTAAACAACTGGAACTAAAAGTTCCTGGCACAATGAACAATTCATATTACAAGTATAACTCCTATTTATGTTTAACCTGTTTAACTAAGTTCAACATATCTTCTGGAGTAAAAGTATTTAAATATTGTTTATAAAGTTCTGTATTACGAACATTACTCTGCTCATAGCCATTGTCCTGAATCTGTTTAACATGACCAAAACAATAAATGAATCCATCATGCCTAATAAACTTACTATTTTTGATAACTGTGTGTGCTATCTCTAGTGCTGTATCTTCTTTGCCCCATTGCTGAAACTTTTCATCCATACCACCAACACTCCACCAAGTTTCTGGTGTAAATACCCAAACACCACCATTAGAATCATGTAGGGAGCGTTTTAATAAATTGATATCTGTGCCATCATAATATTTTTCACTTTCCACCATAGTGTAGTATTTACAATATCTGTATGGTAAATGAATTAATTTATCTTTTTGACAGGTTTCAATGGCTTCTAGCAATGATTCAATTTCGGGTATAGTATCAGCGTCATTAATAATAATAACGTCTGCACAAGCCTCCTGTGCCCTTTTTACCCCTATATTACGACTAGCACTAGGAAGCCAGATATCTTCAGAAGCATTAGCAAAAATAATCTCAATGTCTGGTAGATTAATTTTATACCAATCAAGTACTGCTTGTAAAGGTCTTTCTCTGCTAGGAGTTGACTTCCACGGTATCACTAGAACCGTCTTCATCTTCATCTCCTAGTATTGCAAGAACGCTGGCACTGTATAAAGATAGATAGTCATCCCCATCATGTTTAAACTTCATAACATTATTAGGATTAAACATGATTCTGTCTCCTACTTTTACATCCATTGGTACACGGACACCACTCTTTAATTGTCTACCCTCGCCTACAGCAAAAGCAACGCCAATGTTTTTTGGCTTGTCTGCCTCACTTTGAATGATAAGAAGACCGCTGGCAGACTTTTCTGGCTCTGTATTTTTTTTATCTAACTTAATAATGATTATATCTTCTGGGGCTTTAATCATTATCCCACTCTCCATCAAGAACTAATAGTGCGATAAGTGCGTAATTTGCCATATCAATAAAAGAATCCCTAAGACTTTCATTTTCGGGGGTAGCACCAGAATCATAAAGATTGTTAATGCGAGCCAACTTGTCGTGTATCCGTACCCTAAGTCCATTTATTGCTCCCCCTGGACTACCAGAAATATTCTTTGGTCCATAGTCTCTATGCTTACTAAGCAGTAAATTTTCTGCTTCGATATATTTACTTGATACAGCCTTTTCAAATGGTGTCTGTTCCATCATTTTTTCAATGACTGGCAAAGTTAATTCTGTTTCTTTGTGCATTAGTACTCCTCGTGTTCTATGCTATGTTTACTGTCCACATACTTGTGAATCTTGCGTAACGTTCTTGCCTTTGAGAATGCATAAACAATCACTGCAAATACTGCATTCCAAAAGAATTCAGCAATGATATGGTCAACGCCAAATACTACATCTAATATACTGTGTTCCATTAGTGCTCCTCGCAGTTAATTATTGCTTGATTTTCATTGTTAGGATACTTATCCCAACAGTTTTCTTTAGGTAAGTTTGCTTGTACAATCATTGTAATAACTGTTGCAACAATAAAAATACCAGATATGATTATCAACCATACCATGCCATCATTACTTATTTGTTGTTTTGTCATTAGTTAACCATTCTACTAGTTTTGGATTATCTTTAAGTACCGCTAGTAATCCAATTTCATACATGGCGATAAAGTAATGCTCCCATGATTCAAAGTCGTCTTCTTTAGTTGGTCTAGACATACCATCGTAACTCATACGAACAGCATGTAGAATTTCGTGTAGCAGTGTAACTTGTTGCTTACCATTACCCAAACCAGATGCAATTACAATAAGGTTCTTGCCATCCATGGTATAGCCATAGGCACCATCATTGAGCATACCATCTTCTCTAGAATCACGTTCAACAACGTCAAACTTTTGTGGACCAATTTTAACTGACTTAATCATTACTTTACTTTCCTAATTAGACTAATGGATGCATTAAGACCTGCAAGAACTCCTGTGCTGTAATGCTGTTTATTTTTATTGATATCTTTTTGAAGAGCAGCAATAATTACTTTACGTTGTTCTGCAATTGCTTTCTTCCTGCCAGTTTCAAAGCCTTCACCCCAGCCCTTGTTATAGCCATCTTCATAGCCCTTGTCGTATTTACGTTTAAATGTGCGTTGTAGGCGTGTAGCCCAATCTGGTTTACTCATATATATATTTTACCGTATATGGCGGTATTTGTCAAGCAAATAGTGAGGAAAGTCTGGCTTCGGTGGCTGCCCCCTTGTGAAAAGTTTCCTTGCCATCTACCTTGCCAATAAAAGCAGGGACTCCCCTAACCTCATGTTCCTGGAAAACGCTTACATTTTCATCAGCATCATACTTAGTATAAACAATGTCTGGGTTATCACTAAGAAACTTATCTAATACTGGCTGCATTTGTTTGCATGGTTGACACCATGTAGCACTAAAATGAATTAGTTCCTTCATTACCTATCCTCTAAGAGTCTTAAGTTTATGTCCAACAAGTGTGTCTGTTGGTTTACCATCTTTATATACTCTGACAACTGCGGCAGGGTCTTCTGGTGTTCCTGTTACTGCAAAGTCTGAGTTAGGAACATTGTACTTACCATTTCTAATAATTCTAACAATCTTTCCTGTTGCTGTACCGCCAGAAGAATTCCAAGAAACCATGCTACCAACGCTACCACCCTTAGATACGGACATTTCATCTCTAGAATAATCTTTACCAAAATCAGCAAACAAAGCCTTATCTGCTTCTCTAGTTGCAATGCCACGACTCCAAGAGAATCCAGCGTCACCGCCCCAAGCGTCCCACATAATTCTACCGTTGCTTGGGTTACTTGTATTGTTAAAGTCTTTGCCTTTTTTGTCTACCTCGTGTCTGGAGAAAAAAGAGTACATTCGTTTGACCACGCTGAGAGACATTGAGCGTCCTGCTACGATATCTCTTGCTCTACCCCATCCTACAGGAGTTCCTGCACCAGTGGCTTTACCTTCTTCTTTCCAACGGATAGCACGAGCAGCAGCAGACTTCATTCCAGCAGTTGGAGAATATCCATCAGCCTTATACATTTCTTCCATGTCCATTTCTGGCATACCATCCATTGGTTCTTGAACCTCTACATCAAGTTCTGCAATTTTGTGTGCATCGGACATTAGCATTCCGATTGAGTATGCTGTTGGACACCATTGGTCTTCATCTTCTTCATACTCATAAATTCTAACAGCCATTGCTGGATTTTCTGGCGTGGATTGAATAGCGTATTCTGTTCCTGCAACACCATAAACTCCACCCTCAGTCATAACATGCTCAACAAGACCAACAACTGCACCTTCAGTTGTTAGCCCCATTACATAATCTCCTTCAACGATTGTATCTGCCTTATACATAGAACTAATGGATGTTCCACCACTAGAAACTGCACCAGAACTATCTGAACCATTTCCTGGTTGATTCTTTGGTTTACGAATCTTAACTTTCTTTCCACCACGCATAGATGTTGGTGTCTTCACTCCAACATTTGGGTATGTTGGGTTTGGGGTAGACGATGGATTAACACTGTTAGGACCATCAGCCTTGTCTGCTTCAGCAGCATACAGGGCACGAACCTGTGCTGTTGCATCTGCTTCTGTCTTGTGGCATCCCATTACTTCGCCACCTTCTTTTACTACTGGATACCCTGAGCATCCATTTGAATTTTGTGCTCCTACTGAATAAGGCATTAGTTTTCTATCTCCATTTCCATTTCGTGACTTACACGAATTTGCCAGCAGAATTTCTGCGAGGCTGTTTGACGGTCAGCAAAGAAATTTGCTAATCCGTATTGTTTTGCTTCTGTTGCAACACCACCTGCAATCACCAAGGCTTCTATATGTGCCTCAATTGAAAGATATAGGTCATGCAGCATACCCTGTGGTTCACCAACAATTACTGGTTCTGGAACTGTTGACATGTCAAAGAAATCTGTTAGTCTGTATGGTGCATACTCTTTCAATATGCGAAGCCATTCTGCATAAGTGTCTGTTGCAGCATCATAGTCCTCATAGATTTTCTGAAAAAATTTGTGGTATTGTGAAAAATCATGTCCTTCTACATTCCAATGATATCCGTGTGCTTTAAATTTAAGGGCAACGTTATCTGCCAGTAGCGTTCTTAGTTGTGCTAGTAAGTTTTCCATTGTCTTATTATACCATATCTATTAGGTGGGCAGTTTACTGTCATACCCAGGACTTCCGACTTACTTAATAATAATAGTCTTAGGTTTCTTTTCCTCTGGAACATTGATAACTAAATCAATAGTCAGAATACCATGCTTCAATTCAGCCTTAGCGACTTCAGCGTATTCTGGTAGAGTAAAAGAACGAGTGAACTTACGACCAGCAATGCCCTTATAAACATAGCGGATATCCTCTGGTAGTTCTTTGTCTTCTTTTGTTTCACCAGCAACAGTCAAAACATTCTTATCTGTTGTGATGGTTACATCATCCTTCTCAAATCCTGCTAGAGCGAACTCAAGATACCATTCGTTCTTTTCCTTTGAGTGGATTACGTTGTAGGGTGGGTATGTAGCCCTTGTTGGTTGTGCAAACATCTTATCAAATTCCTGACTAAGTGCTGCGAATGGGTCTGTGTAGATTACCATTTGTATCATCTCCTTTTAAGCGAGTTATTTTGTACCCCCTTTTGGCAGGTACAAGTAAATTATAGCATATATCTGGTATAATGTAAGTATCACATTGTGAACAAACAGACAGGAACACATTGGCTAGAATAGCATTTTTAGGTAATTTTCAGGTAGATTACTCTAGCGAAAATCATCACGCTAAATCATTAGAATCCCTAGGACACGAAGTAATCAGACTTCAAGAAGGTGTTTGGGGAGCAAAAACATCAGACATTTTATTTGAAGCAATGAGGTCAGATTTGTTTGTTTGGGTACATACGCATGGTTGGTCAAATCCAGGAGACTTAGACCTAACAAGACTATTAGAATTATTAAAGGTAGCAAATATTCCAACTATGACCTATCACTTAGACCTTTGGTTTGGATTGCAAAGACAAGTAGATTTAGAAAATGATGGTTTTTATTCTAAGATTGGTCACTTTTTTGCAACAGATAAACTCATGGCTGATTGGTTTAACAAAGAAACCGATGTAATCGGTCACTATCTTCCAGCAGGTGTTTACGATAAAGAGGTTTACGTTCACCCAGATTACGATGCAAGTAACTTTGATTATGATGTTATCTTTGTTGGAAGCAAGGGATATCATCCAGAGTATCCATACAGACCACAACTAATTGAATTTTTAAAATATACTTACGGAAATAGATTCTTACATGTTGGTCCAGATGGTGAAACTGGAACGGTAAGAGGAGATGCTTTAAATAGAATTTATGCTCGCAGCAAGATTGCTATTGGAGATAGTTTAAACATTAATTTTTCATATCCTTATTACAGTAGCGACAGACTATTTGAGTCTACTGGTCGTGGTGGATTTACTATCTACCCAGACATCACAGGTCTTGACCAATTTTTTGAAGACGGTAAAGAGATTGCATTTTACCCACATGGTAATCTAGATAAACTAAAAGAAAAAATTGATTACTATTTAGATAATGATGAAGAGAGAGAACAGATTCGTTTTGCTGGACATCAAAGAACAAAAAATGAACACACCTACGCACATCGCTGGGAAACAATTGTTAACAAGTTAGGCATAGAATGAAAAGTATAGCAATCACTGGTGCTACTGGACTTTTGGGTTCACACCTTTCAAACCATTATTTATCTCTTGGTTGGGATGTGTTTGTTTTATTGAAAGACGAACACAGTCGTACAGAACTTTCTAAGAATGTTAACAAGGTATATGGAAATATCAATAACAAAACAGATGTTGATTTCTTTATAGAAAAGTCAAGACCAGACTATTTTATTCATCTTGCAGCACAAACTCAAGCACATGATTCAATTAAATATCCGTACAATACTTTCTATACAAATGCTGTTGGCACTCTAAACGTGCTTGAATCATTGAGAGAATATAAAGAATGTAAGTCAATCATTGTTGCTTCTAGCGACAAAGCATACGGAGAACTAACTAATGACGAATACTTTGAAGACCATATCCTTAATGGAATATATCCATACGATGCCTCTAAATCTATTACAGACATTATGTGTAACTCATATAGAAATACATACAGTATGCCTATTGTAACTACTCGTGCTTGTAATATTTATGGCACTGGAGATAACAACATTCAAAGACTAATACCTGGAATTTTAAAAGCACATAAAGATAATTTATCATTTACAATAAGAAATAATGGTAGAGATGTTAGAGAATATATAAATGTGAAAGATGTTGTTTCAGCATATGCTAATATACTAACATACGCAGAAACAGTTAATGATGTTGCATCATTTAATATATCATCTGGGGAAAGATATTCCACACTTCAAGTGTTTAATATTGTTAGAGATGCTATTGGCAAAGAAGTCAATTATAAAATGGTTGAAAGTGATGGGTTTGAAATTAAGAAACAATTTATGAACTCATCTTTGCTATACGAAAAAACTGGATGGGAATCAAAGCATACTATGAAAGATAGCATGAAAGAAATAATTAAATTTTATATGGAGGAAAACAAATGACAGAAATGGTTAAAGCCATTCTAAATGGCGAATGGGAAATTACCATTCCAAAGCACAGAGCAGATAGACCAGAATGGTATACTGAAAATGGTTGGGAGAAACTAAGGCTAAAATCCATGCACGACAATCTTGTAGATGGGGATGTTGTGTATTATGTTGGTGCAGAAGAGGGAGAGATGTCTGCCTTGTGTCAAATTTGGGGTGCAGAAGTAGTTTTGTTTGAACCTAACCCAAAAGTTTGGTCACACATGCCAGCAATCTGGGAAGCAAATAATTTAAAAAATCCATTAGCAACTATTCCATGCTTTGCATCTGATGAAAACAATTCACTTATTAGAATATATAGAGATGAATTTCCACCAGAAGCATATCAAAATATTGAAGCGGCACATGGGTTTAAAGAATTATATCTAGAGGGAAGCATGTATGGTCAAGTAAAGATAGATGACTGCGTTTCTTTTTATGGATTAAAGCCACCAACAATTATCACTCTAGATGTAGAGGGAAGCGAATTTAAGGTGTTGCGTGGTGCCGAAGAAGTGTTAAAACAATATAAACCAAAGATTTGGTTATCTGGACATCCAGAGTTTATGTTTCATCAATGGGGTTTGTATCTTAGTGAACTTAGAGGTTGGATTAAACAACTTGGGTATACCGAAACAATTTTAGATTATCAACACGAGGTTCATCTTTATTATGAGTCAAATTAAAGCATACCTATACTCTAAAAGTGATAATTACCCAGACACAAAATCTGATTTTGCATTTTTGCAAGAAGTTTTTAATAGGGCTAACATAGAGACAGTTAGGGTTCAGTCCCTACCAAAGACCGATAAGGCTATTGTTGTTATATGTGGTGGAGATTTTTATACAAAAGAGCATGTGATTGATAATGAGTTAAGTAAAATAGATAGAGTTATGCTTTTTGTTACTTCCAATGAAACTGGACAATTTCAAGATAATCAAATTAGTCACAGAGATATAAAGTTTTGGATGCAATATCCATTTTTAAAACATGAAAAACATAATAAATTTCCTCTTGGTGCACCAGAATTTTTAAAAACAAATCTGCCAGAATATGCAGAAAAAGAATATGATGTCTTTTACTCTGGTCAAATAAATCATAGTAGAAGAAAAGAATTGGCTGAAGTTTTGCCCACTATAGATAACTGTGTATTTAATTTAACAGATGGCTTTATGAAGGGTTATGAGCCAAAAAAGTATTATGAAAAATTCATTAAAGGTAGGATTGCTCCTGCTCCTGCTGGAAACGTAACAATTGATTCATTCAGGTTCTACGAAGCCATAGAGTTGCTTTGTTTGCCCATTGGTGACATTAAAAGTGCCATAGAACAAGACTTTGACTTCTGGGATTTTGTTTTTGATGGTAAAATAGATATAGCAAAGACTAATAATTGGAATGAATTACCACAAATTGTTGATAGTTTATTAAAAGATTATCCACAAAATATGCATTTGCTCGTGTCTTGGTGGATTAAATTTAAAAGAGATTTTGCTATTAAAATAGTCAAGGAATATAATGAACTCTAAAGATGTAACAATAATTATACCAACATCTGTAATACCAAGTCATCCAGATACCAGTATTCTTGAAGAAACCATGGATAGTGTTAGACATTATTTTCCTGACAGCGAAATTATTTTACAAGTAGATGGTCTTAGAGATGAAAGACTTACTTGGAAAGACAGATATGACGAATATAAGAATAGAATTCTTTGGAAGTCATTGCATGAGTGGACAAACGTATTGCCTATTATCTTTACAGAACATAAACATCAAACCACTATGATGAAAGAGACTATTGATTTAGTTAACACTTCTCTTATTCTGTATATTGAATCTGATACCCCTCTCATTAAAAACAAAATTAATATACAAGAATGTTTAGACATGTTAGAGACAGACAACTGCAATACAGTTAGATTCCATCCTATGAAAGAAATTCCAGAAGAGCATGATTATTTGATGTTAGAAAAAGAAGGAAACTTTTTAAAAACAATTCAATGGAGCCAAAGACCACACATATCTAAAGTGTCTTATTATAGAGACGTGGTGCTTGCACAGTCCCATGATAAAGAGTTTATTGAAGATAGGTTTTACAGTTATGTTGTTATCAATAATTGGAATGTAAATAAAGTTTGGATATATTATCCAAACAATGGGGTTGATGTTGCATCCTCTTATCATTTAGATGGTCGTGCTGGAACTAGAAAATTCACTAGCGATGATATTGCTTGGGGTCTAACAGAATGAAAATAGGTCTTATAGCAAGAATGGATGATACTGGTTTAGGTAATCAATGTTTAGAATTAGCAAAAATGCTTAATCCATCTAAAGTATTTTTAGTAGATTCTTCTAGTTGGAATGAGGGCAAGTTTGCAACACATCCAGAATGGTATAAAGACTATAACACTCAGTTAGGAAATCCAGAAGGCTGGATACAAGAACAAGAAGTTTTAGAATTTTTAAACGATTTGGATGTTGTAATTTCTTGCGAACTATTCTATTCTGACAATGTTGTTCCATTTGCCAGGGATAGAGGAATAAAAACAATATTACAATTCAATTATGAATTTTTGCATCACATGGAACCAACACATTTGCCAGATGTATTACTCTCTCCAAGTTTTTGGTATTTAGAAGAAGTTAAAGAATTATATGGAAACCACTGTGAGGTTCTTCACTTGCCGCCACCAACAGAACACACTCAGTTTGACAAAGTTAGACAAAACAATTTATCTAAAAAACATAGACGTTTGCTTCATGTTGTTGGAAAAGCAGCAACACAAGATAGAAATGGAACAAATACAGTAATTGAAATGTTAAAGTATGCAGAGTCAGATTTTGAAATTGTTTTTAAGGTTCAAACTGGTTCTAACTTTATTTGTAATGACCCCAGGGCAAGAATAGAATATTTTAATGTTGTCAATAGAGCAGATTTGTATGATGGATTTGATGCTTTAATTTTGCCAAGAAGGTTTGCTGGATTATGTTTACCAATGAACGAGGCTTTGCTTAGTGGCTTGCCAGTAATTATGACCAACATTTCTCCAAATGACAAGGTGCTACCAAAAGAATGGCTTATCAGGTCTACTCAGATTAAAACATTTAATACAAGAAGAACTATAACTGCTTATGCAGGGTCGCCAGTTGAGTTGGCACAAAAAATAGACTCTTACATGGCTATGGAAGACGATAGTTCTTTGAAAGAAAGTGCATACAAAATTGGATATAATCAATTTTCTCAAGAATCTTTAAAACAAAATTATTTAAATTTATTTGAATACCTAGAGATATTATTAAAGGTAAAAGAAATATTGCCAAATATAGAAAGACGAGCCTATTTCTAGACTCGCCTTAATATTTATTAAGATTACTTCTTTGTAACCGTCTTCTTGACCGTCACAGTCTTCTTAACTGGTGCCTTTGTTACCTTGACATCCTTAAGAGCCTCTGCAACAACTTCAGCAGATGGAACAATACCAAATGCCTTGTCCTTTGGATTTACTGCTCTTGTTGCAACTGGTAGCAATGCAGCAACCAAAGACCATAGAAGAGTCTGTGGGTCTGTAATGCCAGCCAAGTATAGTGCTGCCACTGCGGATAGGATGCTACGCAAATATGATGCGAACAGAGCCTTTAGTTGAGTTGTACTCATTTTGTTTCTCCTTGTTTAGTGCCTAGTTATTAGGCGTTTCGGTATTCTCTGGCAATATTGATTTTAGTTTATCGTATGCCTCGGAAATCTTTTTCATTGTTCCTGTGTGAACTGTGTCACCTGCAGCCTGACCAAAGGTATTAGCCCATTCAAGTTGGGGTGCAACCTCTTCATCAAATTCATTAAGTGCTTTTTGAACCTGTTCAATATACTGAAAAGCCCAGTCACGAGAATCTGAAACAAATTTTAAAAAACCATCTGAATTTTCAAGTTCTTTATTGTTTATTTGCTGATTAAGTCTGTTTATTTCTTTAAGCAAAAGTTCGTTATCGGATAACTTTTGAAGATACTCGTTTGCTAGATTTTGAAAAGCAATTCTATATCTAAGCAATCTATAGGTTGTGTAGAATAGTACGACTGTTACCACCACTCCAATTGAAATATTAATCCACATTAGATTCTAACGCCTCTCTAACTATAAACACAATTGCTCCAAGTTCTTCCAAAATACTTTTGACATCATTGATATATTTTACCACTGCTGTCTTGTCTTCGTCAAGCAAATCAACCAAATCTTTAGGATTAATTTCAAGCGTAACAAAATTATCATTGTCATAGATAGTGAGACCAAAATTCTTTGGTGGCACTATTGCTTTAAATGCTGTTGCCATCTCTGGTGTATACATTAGAATTCCTTATCTGTTGTTAGGTGTTGCCATGTTTCTGTCCAGTCTTGCTTGGTTTTGTGCTTATTAAATTCCCTGGAAACTTTACCTCTATCTAAGTAAACTCCACCCCAAACACCATATGATTTTTGAGATACCCCAACTGCAAAACATATACGAGCCATTGGACAAATAGAACATAAAGAATCTACTTCTTTTCTGACTTCAACATCTTGCTCATAAGTATCAAAGAATAGATTAACATCGTCACCTTTACATAAGGCTTCATCTTTCCAATTTTCATTTGGCATTCTTCTTTACCAAACTAGCAGGTATATTCCAGCCACTCTCGTTTACATCAAAACGATTAGCAGTATACCATTCGTGTTTAATAAACTTAGCATTTGGTTTTAACCATGCCATTGCAGACTTTTTCAGTTCTAAAACTGTCCAGCCATCCCATGATAGAAACTTATTGTTTTCTACAATTGTTTCCATTTCTTCTAGTGATTTAATTAACATAATCACCCTTTCGTTTAGTAACGATAAACCCCTACCTCAATATCCTTGGCTTCAGCCAAGTTTACTAATTCAGATAGTGGTTCTTTTGGTTTGCTAAAATAAGCAAAATAACCAATGCTATTAATATTATTTTTAATCCAAGTAGGTGGAACCTTAATTAACTTAATGTTAATTCCACGAGCCTTTAGACTGCGTTCAGATATGTTAGTAAATTCCATGCCCATGTTATTAATGTTTAATGGTCCAGCAGATGCAAAAAGTATGTCAGTATCGCCTTCTGGTAGGCTAGATAGGGCTACCCCCATTGCTCTTAAGAATACGTTGTAGTCATTGAAGTTCTTACTTCCCTGAATTGCCACTATCATTCTTTTCATCCTTTGCTAATATATCTACGATAAAACTTATCTTATCTAATTCTACCTTACTCATGGTACTTGTGTCAACCTTTTTCTTAGTTTCTTGTAAAACTTCTCCATTAATAAAATCAGCGGTATAGAAGACACCGTCCTGAATCCAATAAACACTGCTACTGGTATATACAACCTTAATATGCTTTGAATCAAAATATTCGGTTGCCTGTGTTTTGATAGGTTCTGACTTAATTTCTGGAAGCATATATTTTGTTAAATCGTGCAGCCTTGATTGATTATGAACAATAAAGTTATTGATAAATTTATTTTTTGGCTGTCTAATAAATTTAACAGTAATAAAAATGCTTACTAAGGTAACTACTGACCCTAAAAAATATTCCATAACTACTCACTCAATTGTTCACGCTCATCAATAATTTGATAAGCAAATTTGGTCATTGCTTCCTGTGCCTTTTCATTTCTTAGAATACCCTCGTAATGATGAGCACAGAAAAGCAAATCCCCTGCTGTTCCTAATGCTTGAACATAAGCCTGTGAGCCACATGCATCACATCTATCTAATGCTGATAGTGTCCACTTCTTATCAATTTGTTCAATTAGGCTATTTGTCATTTGAGTAAAATCCTCCACCGTTAAACTTGACAACACCAATAGAATATACTTTATTCATTGGAGCATTACAAGATTTGCATAAAAATTCTTTTGCAGCATCTTCAAAAGTTCTGGTATCTTTATCAATCTTATTACATGTTGGACATTTAAAAGTGTATTCTGGCATTTTACTTTCCTGAGTTTGCTAGAATGTGCTTTAGTGGGTCTACCAAGTCATCATATGCCGATAGGTGAATTGTTGGATTGCTCCAAGCCTTGTTAGCCTTACCAATGCTCAGGTGTAGGTGTGCTCCAGTTGAGAATTTACCTGATGGAGTTTTCTTTCCACCGCCAACTTTACCAATGATATCTCCAAGTTTAACTTTAGAGTCTTTCTTCAATGGTGACTGTTCTGCTAGGTGAGCGTATAAAACGAAGTGTCCGTCTTTTGCTGAATGAACTAGAAACCAACCTAGACCATCACTCCACTCATTAAGAAAAACTGTTCCATCAGTGATTGCTGGAATTGGTGAAAGTTCCTTTGGACTCCAGTCCTGACCTCTGTGTGGTCTACCCTCACGATAAGGGGCTAGGTTTCCGAATTCATCTCCACGAGTTTTTGCTGGGAATGGTTCTTTATAAATTGCTGTCATAATTATACTTCCTTTCAAGATGTATTCTACGATTGCTCATAGTAATACTATTATAGCATTCATCAGAGCCACCTAACAGATTTGAACTGTTGACCTCCATATTACAAGTATGGCACTCTACCGCTGAGTTAAGGTGGCTTTGCTGGGCATCCTGGGCTCGAACCAGGGACATTTCGATTAACAGTCGAACACTCTGCCAACTGAGTTAATGCCCATCACTATTTAATTATACAGTGTAACCACTGTTTGTTGCTCGCCATACAGACGGAGCATGATTTTCTTCAACAGCCAACTTGGTTGCTTCATCTTCATATAGTCTTAGTACATGGATACATGGGTCTCCAGTTTCCCACTCTAAATCTTCATCTCTAGTGGTAGGAACGCCATCGTGTGTACTGCATACAGCAGGACCAATCCAGCCTTGTGTTAAGCCATGTTGTAGCCATTCGTCAAAAGTCATTGACATAGAAAAACCCCTTTCAGGTCTATATCTAGTATAAACTACTGAAAGAGGTTTGTCAAGTTATTTCTTTGATGTTTCTACATCTTCTTTTACATCTTTAAGAGCAACAGTCTGACGGAAAGCAGCATTAATCTCATTACGAGATAGTTTGCCATCTTCAAGGAATGCTAGGGCTAGGAGTTCTACAACCTTGGCTACTGCCAAAATACCACCCATAACAGCACTAAACCAAACTGGGATATCAATTCCGCTTATACCGCTTGCCACTGTTCCTGCACCAACTACACCAAGTGCAGATGCAACGAACGTAGCAACGATACGCATAAATACATTACCGAATAGTTTCATTAATCTTCCTCCTTGTCTTTTGGATTTCTAAGTGGATAAGTAATCATCCATAGAACTGATGTTCCAAAGATTGCATATCCTACAACTTCTTTTGCTGAACCCTCAAGGACCAGCCATGCTACAAACATACCAAGGAGTGTCCATGCTTGACCCAGTAGGTCATTTAAAAAATTCTTCATTAATCTTTCCTCCTTGTACTTGATGTTCCACCTGAGCCACCTGCTGATGCAGATGCTGCCGCTGATGGTGCTGCTGCAGATAATGCTGCTCCTGTTGCTGCGTTGACTGCTGCTCCAACAGCAACAACTGCTGTTACAACAATCTTTTTAGATTCTTCTCTTACCTTTGGAGACATGTCAGAACCAACGTTACCCATAAAGTTAATTGCACCAACTAAAGCCGCTGCACCTGGAATGGCTGCAAGTTCTTCAGAGATTACAATGTCATCTGCCTGAGCAGCAACAAACAAAGCGTCAAGGGCTTCTTCATACTCTGGTGAGCCTTGCTCGGAATTATTTAATATTTCATTTGCTACAGATATAAGTTCTGCTACTTGTTCATTTGAAAGTGATTGTGGGTCTACCGTGGCTATATCTACTGGTAACTCAGGTTGATTGGGTTCGGGGGACACTGGCGGCTCTGGCTCTGGTAGCGGCTCTGGGATAACTTCTGTTGGCTTTTCAACAGGTTCCTCGGTCTCCGTAGGTGTAGGTGTTGGCTCTTCATAAGGTGGAATGGCTTGTAGTTCTTGTTCTGCGACAAGTAGTTCCTCCTGTTTTGTTATTACACCCTGCGATGTTACTTCAATTATACCTGCTTTTTCTGTTTGAACTAGCAAAGAAGACTCGTAGTTTTGCTGCAACTTATCTCTATCGGATATTGCAAATAACAAAGTAGATTGTTTTTCATCTAAGTTGGTCTGTGCTATACCAACAACCAGCAGTAGTTCTGGGTTATTGATTAGTGGAGCACTAGCATCCTCATCTGGAACAACAATGATGATATCTTCTTTTCTATATCTAATTTCTTCTCTAAATAAAGTAATTTCATCATACACAATTACCTCATCATAAACAATTTCCTCTGTGTAATAAGTTACCTCGTAGTACTTTACAACTGGTTGATATACTATCTCTGTTACTGTTCTTTCTCCAAACCATGATGCAGGAACAATTTGCATATTACCACCAGAAATTTTTGAATAAAGTTGTACCCATGCTCCACCACCATTTTCATAATAGTATAGTGTGGTTGGATAAAAAACACCTGCTCTAATCCATACTTCTTGTGAGGTGCTGCCACCTCCACCTTTGTCACGCCAATCATTGATAAGGCTCATGCCAGCAATTGTTAACTTAACTCCGTCATCTCCTGGAGCGTAAAAACTATACCATCCATCTTGTGGAACCATTAGGTTACCTTCAAACTTTACTAAAACATCTTCAGTTTTTCCAGAGTTTAAGACCAAGCCACCGCCCCATTGGAAATCAATGTTAGGAACATTCTTAGTTGCTAGTGGTGTTTCTGTTTCTGTTGGTAGTGGTGGAGCATTGTTGTACCCTTGTCTGTTGTAAGAAGTTGCTGTAAGTCCACCTGGAACCAAAGTTGTGACTTCAACTGGCTCATAATCTAGATAAGACTCCATCCTTGTATTAGGAACTAAGATTGTTCTCGGTACAAGTTCTGTTCTTGGAACTAACTCCGTATATGGAACTTGAACTGTATATGGAACGTCAATAGTTTGTGTGACCTCTTTATCAGGTCTAGTCCAATTAGGGTCTGAAATTAATTTTGTGTTGTAATTTTCCTTAGCCAAATCTAAGTCTACTTGTGCTTTATCTACCAGCAATTGCTTGCTTTCAACATCTAGGATTGCATTATCTAAAACTGTTTTGTTTGACTCTACCATGGAATCTATTGTAGCCTTTTCATTCAAGGCTGTCTGGTATGCTTCCTGAGCAACTGTCAAAGCGGTTTTGGTAGCATCAACTAAAGCCTGTGCTTCTGCTACAACTGCATCATATTCAGCCCTTGTTTCTGCAGAGGCTGTTGATGGAAAAAATAAACAGAAAAAGGCTAAAAATATTGCTAGTATAAATCTTGAGGTTTTGTTATTAATTTGTAGTCTCCTTGTTGGGAATGTCCAACAAAACTATTATACCACTACATTATATTTATGTTGAACTGTTTAAAGTATGCATCTAAATCTTTTTGCTCTGGTTTATTGCGTTGAATGATATTACGCTTGTCAAACTCATGCATTTCTTCTGTTGGTTTTCTGTCACGAAATGTATGTATTTCTACCATCTGATTCATGTCTTTTACAGTGTGAGAGATAGCACCAAAGATAGCACCGCATACAGCATCTGCAAGGTCCTTAGAGGACTTTCTAGGGTGGTCTACACGATTACCCCTCATAATTTTTAATTCTGTTAGTTCTTCAAACAGCAACTCTATGGCTGGCATAGCAAGACGCTCTTCGTAAACAAGCATAGCCATATCTTCATAATGCTTCTTGGCAACAGAAACAGTTTCAGTCTTTATACCAACAGACTTCAGTTCATTTTGAATATCAAACGATTGCCAACGGTCAAACGATACCATACCCAAATCAAATCCAAGTCTCCTCAAGTTCTGAATCCATTGCTTTACCTCTGAAAGGTTAACAGGACCTTCAACTTTTGGTTCCCAATATACTACTGCATCTACCACTACGATAGGCATTACTTGGGCATAATCTTTAACTACCTGCACATTTACCCATTTTTCAACGTGAGCAATAGCCACAGCACATTTGTCGTGGCGTTGTGCAAGGTCAGCATGGACAAAGTATTTTTTATCTGGGTCTGGTTTAAATGATTCCATAAAACTTTTATTAGAATCAATGGGGTTTACAATTGTCATACAAGCACGAACTTTTTCCTGTTGCTTAAAGAAAGCGTCAGAGGCGTAGGTGGGGACACAAGCAAAACGCATCATGGCATCTCCCAGGTCTGTATAGAACGCTAATTTAAAGTCATCAATTTTACGAGTAGGATTTACCACCCATGTAGGTCTTTTAATAGCAAACATTCCTGGAAATTTATAAGACAAAATATTATCTTCTTCCCATTCAATATCTAGGCTATTTCCATCTGCGTCTTCTGGCAAATCTGCATTCATAATAAACTTATGTTTCTTTATTACCACTTCTTTTTCGGCAATAACTGAGTCATACCTTTGGCTAATAAAGTCCCCAGGATAGCGTGGAAAAGAAAGTAGTGCTACTTTGCCTAAGTCTGGAAAACGACTGTCTACGGAGGCACGGAAGGCTTTATAGATGTTGTCTGCGGTTTTTCCTTGGTCATTTCCAGTTCCAACTTCATTAGCAAAACCAGAAATTTCATCCAGCACTGCCAGAATAAGGTTTAGACCTTCGTGAGACTCTCGTTCTGAGTGTCCAGAATAAACAGTAATAGCATTATTAAACTCAATGCTATCTACTTTTGCATAATATTTACCAGCGAACCAAGGTGAACGCTCAATTTTGTTTTTGAAACCCTTAAAAAAAACGTTCTTAGCCTGTTGTGCGTTAACAGCAATGTTGATAATATCAATAGCGTCTCCAGTAGGTTTGCCAAAATAACGAGCAGGGTCTTTAAGACAAAGTAATTTATAAACAATATAGGAACAAGCGACAGTAGAAACAAAATCCTTACCAGAACCTTTTCCAAGTTGTAGGATTACTTCATTCTTTGTATATTTTTTGTAGTATCTACGACCTTCTTCTTCACCAAGTAGTTCTATAACCTCTTCTAGTCTATAAATTTGTGACATTGCTTCAACAATGTCATACTGAATTTGAGATAGTGGTGGCTGTTGCAAATAGTCTTCACCTTCAACAAATGTTTTAACATCTACTGGTATCTCTGCAAAAACGTTGCTCTTTAGTACCTCAAGAAAATCATTGAACATTGACAATGGTTATAACCTCTTGCTCTTTTGATACCTGCGAAAGCCTACGCATAATCTCGTCACGAATCTGTGGATACTCACTTGCAATATCTCTAAGAATACCAACAAGTACATCTTGTTTGTGTTCAATGTTTAGCATCTCTTCTGCCAGTTCTTTATTCTCAAGTAGACCAGCCTTTTGTAGCATGTCTATACGTTTGCTTTCAATATCCATAACAAGTTTAATTGCGGCAGTCTTGGCACCAAGATTAGCAACAGTGGTAGCATCATCCATAACTTCGTATGCTTTACTAATTAGTTTGTTATAGTGTGTGTCTGCACCAACCAATGCTTCCTTTGCCCTAGCACGAATAGCGGCATTGTCAGAAGCCATTACACGCCACTGATTAATGTGGGCTACAACTTTTTGACGTGGTAGTGCAAGTGCTTTAGAAATTTGGGTAGGTTCTTCACCTTGGAGGTACTTCTCCACAACCTTGTTCATCTCATCGAGATGTTCAACTGTTAATTCTTCAATTGACATTTTTCTTTGGTCTTCCTCGTTTTGTTGGAATTCTTTTTATTCTGTCTGGAGTAAAAGAACGCCATATGGTAGGCTTTGCTTTTTGCATTTCAAAGCAGTCCACCCAAATTTTACCAGTTTCTGTATTGGTAACAAGACTTTCAAACATAAACTTTACGCCATGTTCCCCATCTATCTTAATGATATCACCTTTAGCAATAGTAAAATTGCCGATTTCTAGGCTATCTTCTTTGTCAAATTTTGTTTGAATTTGTTTAACTAATTTTACTTTTTTCATCTTTTTGACTTCCTTAACTTAAACTTGGCTAAATAAACATAGACTGTTTCTACGCTAGTGCCACACTCTAAAGCAATTTGCTCTGGAGTTTTTTTATCTACATGGAATCTTTTGCGAAGCCATGCCTCATTGGTATAAAATTTATTAGCCATCAGTATCCAAACGCCTTGTCCCAATTTTTTAAAGCCCAATGACCAATAGCACAAGCATCTGCAACATCGTCATCGTCTAACTGCTTATCATAGTTTATATTAACAAAGTTAATTGTTCTTTGTTTTCGAATACTTCGTTCTTCATTCTTAAACCAAGACACAGATTTTCCTGGATTCTTTTTCTGTATCTCGTGTTTTTCTTCTTTGGTTATCTTCTTGTTGCCAATAAAGTTCTGCCATGTCATAGGTGAGACTGAGCCAATCTTCTTTACCCCAGCCATAGATGCAGCACCAAGCAATGCTCCCTGAACCATAGCCAACTGAGCGGCAGTCTTAGGACTGTTCATAAAGACTGTGTGTTCAATTATAATAGTATCAAAATCAAACTTATCAAAGAAGGCTTTTGTTTTCTTAGCAGCATCCATAACCTTGTCATAGGTAGACACGCCCTCAAACTTAATCTTGCCACAAGCAATAATTTTATTATCGTCAAAGATGGCAAACGCTAGGCTGTTTGTACTGGCATCAATAGCACAGAATCGTTTTGGTTTTTTAGTCAAGTTTAGTTTTACCATTTAGGATATCCTTAATCTCTTTAAGAGTGTCTTTAACGTCATCTGGATTTACCTCGCAATTTTGACAAATAGTTTCCTCGGTGTAGATTGACAATTGTTTGTTACAAGATTTACAAAGTCTGACTTTTCCAACACGCTTCTTTACCTTATCCTTTAAATATTTTTCAGCAATCTTTTCTCTAGTTGCTTGTTCCCTGCATTCAGCAGAGCAGTATATCTGATAAGATAGTTTAGTTTGAAATTGCTTATCGCACCAATTACAGTGTTTGTTCTTCATTTAAAGGCTCCAGAGATTTAATTTTTATCTCTCCAGAACCTGCAGAAGCACAAGCCGCTTGTATAGGGCATGTCTTGCATATCTTTGAATTAGAACGATAATTTTTCTCTGGCAGGGTTTTATCTTCCCAAGCCTTTCGAACATTCCTCATCCATTCAAAAGCGTTCTCTACCCACTCGTACATATACTGATTTAATTCTACAGGAAAAATCAACAGTTCGTGATTGTTCTTGTTTTCATAAATCAGGATTGCTTTGCTTCTATTAAGAATCTTCATGTAAATAAGCAACTGGACCATATGCCCTAGTTTTGGCTTACCTGCACTTTTGCGATACTCAAATCCTTCATTCGGCATTGTCTTAATCTCACCAAGTAACTCTTGGTCTTCCCAATTAAGAATAACATCCCCATAGCCAAAAATTGGTGGGCTGTCGTATGTTACCTTGAATTCCGAATCTACAAGCAGACCAGGGACATTGCCCATTGCTGCTTGAATTCTTTCGTGTGCCTTTGTACCAGCAGTCATGTTCGCACCGCCATAAGCATCAGCATTGTCTGTAAAGTTTGCACCCTCAAAGGCTAGATACCAATAGCGTGGACATTCTCCATGAGAGAATGCTATTGTGCTAGGTGCAAATGTTTTCTTTGTTTGAAACTTATCTACACGATTGACAGTATAACCAGAGTTAATCTTTTCAATCAATGCTTCTTTGTCAAGGAATGAAGGTTTTGAATTTGGATTCGCATCAATCTTCTTGAGCATCACTTGTTGCAATAAATTTTTAGCCATGATAATTTAGCGAGTAATATATTTAAGAGCCGATACGAGGTTGTTAATAGCCTCTGCAGCGGTGTAGTAAATATTCTTTTTCGCTCTGTCTCCTTTATCTACGTTAGTAAGCCATGTGGCTTTGAAAGACATCTTCGCAGCAATTGCTTGCAAACGAACGATTTCTACTTGTGCAACGTTAAGGGGAATATCTGGCTTAAGAATTACCTTAGCAATAAAGGTAAGAGCAGTAGTCAGTTCTTCATCATTCATAAAGTCAGCAATCTCTGTAAGACCATTGACCTGTTCAATTGTTGTCTGTGTTTGTTCCATTTTGTTTCCTTAATGTTATAGTTCTATTATACACTATCAGGTGGTAATAGGTCAAGTATCATCTCTAGCAAAGACAACTCAATGACTGCTAGTCTTGTTTTGATTCCAGTATCGCCAAGGACAACTACAATTGCTGGGTTATTATTATTACGAATAGCATCTGTAGTTGCCTTAGCCCAAACATCTTTATTCAGGGTAAAGGACTTGCCAACCTCTTTGAAGTCAACAGTAAACCCTTCCCAAGAAGCATCGCCCTTGTGAGTACCCCTGCCAGAGTTCTTGTGCTGTTTAGCACCAATACGCTTACTCTCGCTTCTCTCGCTCATAGTCTTTCTTCTTATTGTTTTTTAAACTAACTTCATTTAAATGTTTGTCTGGACACATCCAAGTTATTAATTTGTCTGATGGATATACTCTTACAGATTTTACTTCTACCCTGCATGTATGACAAGGAAACTTACCTGTGTAGACTGTGTATTTACCCACGAACAACCCTAGCCTTAATATCATCTTGTAGGTCCAAGTCTTCACGAACACGAGCCACAAACTTATCTCTACCCTGTAATTTAGTTCCATCTGGTAGGATATACCAAGCACCTGTGCGTTCTACAATACCCATCATCTCTGCAGTATCAACCAAATCACCAATGCTATCAATGCCAACATCGCCTCGGAAATAAAAATCGTATTCTCCAGATTGGAAGGCTGGCGATGTTTTGCTAAATTGAATCTCCCAACGAACTTTCCTACCAATCTTTTCTTCAATGAGTTTATCGCCAATTGCAATCTTGCCTTTAATTGCTTGATTGTCTGATTCGGAAGAGAATAACTTGATAACCGTTGATGAATAAAACTTAGTAGCCTGACCGCCTGAAGGCTGTTGACTAGTATACATAGCAGAAATATTGTTACGAGATTGCGAAATAAGAACCATAAGGGTTGGCTTAACTTTATTATTAGCATAATTAAGCATCTTCCAAGCGTTACTAAAATCTCTAGACTCCGCACCAATCTGTTTAGTATTTTCCAATTGTTTAAGTTCATCAGTATCCTTTTCAAAATAGATAGCAGGTAGCAGTGATGTAATTGAATCAATTACAATCAAGTCTACCCCTGCGTTCATTAGGTTAGTTCCCACATCAACCATCTCATTAATAGTTCTGGCTTGTGACACAATAAGTTTATCTGTGTCTACCCCAAGTCTTTTAGCCCAGTCTTCAGAGTAAGCCATCTCTGCATCAATCCAAGCACACAACTTGCCTTCTTCCTGAGCCAGAGCAACCATCTGTAGACAAAGTGAAGACTTAGCAGAAGACTTGCTTCCCCAAACCAATACCTGTCTGCCCATAGGTAGTCCACCATTAAGTGCACGGTTAAGTCCAAAACTAGGGGTAGCCTGATATTCTGTTTTAAATCCAACACCATTAGTCAAACGCTTACGAATGCGTGGGTCTAGTGCTGCCATTGCTTCTTCGATAGTTGTCATTAGAAACGAACCCCATGTCTTTCTGGTCTAGACTTATTGTAGCCAGTCTTCTTTTCAAAAGCATCGTCAAGGCTACCATTGACATACTCAAACTCACGGAGACCTGCGTACAAGTCAAGAGTGCGAATAATAATGTCAGCCATTTCATCTGCTACTTCTTCTGGTCCTTTGGACTTTCGAATTGCTTCCATAACCTCTACCGCCTCTGACACAATCATCATTAGTTGTTTAGTCATAAATATATCCAAGGATTCCTTGTCATCATTGTTATAGGCAATGCCCCAAAAACCTTTTTCTACTGCGGCTTCGTGCAGTTCTTTTGCTACTTCATCAAACATTTTCTACATCTTCCATAATTGTTGTTCCATCTTTAGTTTTACCTAAAGAGAATTTATACACATTTCCTTCATCAATCTTCATGTAAGCCCTTGGGAATGCTGTTGGAAATACTGTTACGCTGTGCATATCACGATTAGTGTCTGCCAGAACGAGAGAAGCCATCTTTTTACCAGCCTTAGTTACCCTTGGCTTAAATGACACTACAAATAGTTCATCATCTTTGTATGGCAACTGACGATAGTTAAGAATCTTAATTAGCCCAGACAAATTACCTTTAGTTTCATCTGCTGGAATAGCAGTAACAATTCTATTATCACTTGCAAGAACTATATAGGTCTTACCTGCTTCAATAGTTGTGTTTGCTTCATCAAAGATTCCAGTGCTACCAGTTTTATCTAGTAGTTCTACTCTTGACCAGCCATCACCACGCTTGATGTTCTTAATCATCCCCATTAGAATGTATGCACCCTTTTCTTCGTACTCTTCCACGTCATTAATGAATGCGTGATAGTGTTGTGGAATTGATGTATTAAATTCTGGTAGGTTAAGATACTCGTAAAGGTTCTCACGAACTTCTTCATCGTTTCTAGGTTGGTCTTCAAAAGTAGCGGCTCCTACAAGGCGTAGAGCCTGTAATGCACGACTGTTAACACCATTGCCCTTACCAAATGTAAACTCTTCTAGTTCTTTGTAAGAACCAAAAGGTCTAGCGGCAAGATACTTATTAGCAATGTTATCACTAATAAACTTAATAGATGATAGTCCAAAGCGAATTCCTTTACCCTCGATTTTAAAATCAACATCTGATTCGTTGATGTGTGGCAAGCGAACAGGAATACCCATACGTTTTGCTTCAATCAAATATTCAGTACGAGCATCTTTATCACTTTCATTCTTGAGCAATGAATACATAAACTCAATAGGATAATTGTGCTTTAGCCATGCAGTCCAGTAAGAAACTGTTGAGTAAGCCACAGCGTGAGACTTGTTAAACGAGTATCCAGCGTGGGCTTCGAAGTCATGCCAAAGGTCTTGAGCAGCATTTGGAGTTAAGAATCTAGAAGCACCAGCAACGAACTTGTCTTTGAACACATCAAATTCTTTAGCATCTTTCTTCTTACCAATAATCTTACGAACCTTATCCGCTTCAGCCATTGTCATTCCACCAAGTTCCACACAGGCAAGCATAACCTGTTCCTGATATAGAATACATCCATAGGTTTCTTGTGTGAATGCTTTTAACACTTCATGCTTGTAATCAATATTTTGCTTACCATGTTTACGAGCAACATAATCTTTACCAATTGTATTCATAGCACCTGGACGAACCAAAGCGTTAGAAGCAGCAAGTTCTGAAAAGTTTTTGATACCCATTTTAACAAGCAAGTTAGTATAAGGTGTTGCTTCACATTGGAATACGCCCTTGGTATAGCCATCAGAAAGCATGCGATATACATTTGCATCTTTCATATCTAGTTTATATAAGTCAACATCAGTACCAGTACGTTCCTTAATGATAGCCAAAGTATCCTGAATAACAGATAAAGTCTTAAGACCCAAAGCATCAATCTTAATTAGACCAATACGTTCTGCTTCTTCCATGTCTACTGCTACTACTGGAATACGTTCCTTGCTACCTGGAGTTGTTCTAGTCTCTAGTGGTGCATACTTAAAGATAGGCTCTTTAGCAGTAACTACACCAGCAGCGTGAATACCAGTACCACGAATACGACCACGCATTTGTTCACCATAAAGTTCAATCTCTGGATACTTCTCACGGAACTCCTGAGTAGACTTAGACCTTAAATAATCATCCCAGTCATCAACCAGTTTGAGAACCTTGTTCACATCTGGTAGTGGAATGTTTAACACACGAGCAATATCTCTAATCATACCTTTACCCTTGAACTCAAGGAATGTGGCAATAGAAGCAACATGCCTATACTGTCTAACTAGATAATCTTTGACATCTTCACGTCTTGAATCTTGAATATCTGTATCAATATCTGGAAAGTCATTACGTTCTGGATTGATAAAACGGAAGAAAAGAAGACCATGCTCAATAGGGTCAATATCAGTAATCCCTAACGCATAACAAACTAGAGAACCAGCAGACGAACCACGTCCTGGACCAACCATAATGCCTTCTTTCTTAGCCCAGTTAATCATGTTACGAACAACTAGGAAGTAAGGAGCAAAGTTTTTATCCTTAATGATTTGAAGTTCTTCTTCAGCCCTAATGTGATATGCAGGGTCAGCACCTACACCACGAGCAACCAAACCCTCCATAGCAAGTTCATAAAGTTCTTGGTCTGGATTCTGATACTGTGCTGGTAGCAAGTCTAAGTGGTCTTTGATATTGTAATCTTCAACCTTGTTCATAATCTCAATAGTATTATCATACATATCTTGTCTTACAATACCCTGCGATTCCATAGACTTGTGCATCTCTTCATCAGAAAGCAAATGAATTTCATAATCTCTAAAAGTAATCTGACGGTCAGCCCCATACAAGTAATCTAACTTATCCATAAGGTTGTCATACTTTTGAGTACCAGCAAAGTTTGCATCTTTCTGAACTTTGTTTGAATAAGTATTTAGGATTAGTTTAAGTTCCTGAATCTCACGCTGTTCTGGACTAGCGTGGTGACAATCTGGAGTAACGATAGGCTTGATACCAAACTCATCTGCAAGAGCAAGAATAGTTTTATTAATCTCTGGTGGATTGTGTGGCATAACTTCAATGTAGTAGTCATCGCCAAATGTTTTCTTAGCCCACTGCAAATGTTCTTTAGCAGCAGCAAGGTCATCTGCTTCAATAGCCTTAGCCAAGAAACCAGATAGACATCCAGAAGTAATGATAAGTCCTTCTTTATATTTTTCTAGAGATTCCCAATCCATACGAGGCTTCTTATAGAAACCCTCAGTCCAAGCAATCTCATTTAGTTTGTTTAGATTCTCTAGACCTTTTTCATTCTTAGCAAGAATAATTAAGTGATTGTATACAGGGTTTAGTGGTGTGTCTTCACGCTCTGTTTTATCTCTCTGGTCAAAGCGGTCTTGTGCAATATATCCTTCAACACCAAGAATTGGTTTTATACCCTTTTCAATAGCGGTACGATACATTTCACGATGTCCAGATAGCGAACCGTGGTCTGTGATTGCGATGGCTGGCATTCCAATTTCGATTGCCCTGTCCACATATTCTTGTGGTGTTGCTATTCCATCAAATAGCGAGTAGTGAGTGTGAACGTGCAGTCCAGCATAACTCATATAAAATTTTCCTTAAGTTAGAGATGAAGAATGGGGGCAGAGAGCGAATCGTCTACCCCCATTACATTTATTTTTACCAGTCAGTGTTGCTGGATGTTAGAGATGGAGCATCAAAACCGAAGTAGAAATTCTCCTGCTCTGCATAAGCGACTTCACGAACAACCTTTTCAAGATTGAATGGCTCAATGCCATCGAACTTGAATGGTTCTGTGTCAGGCTTAGTTGGAAGCAATGTGTAGTTGGTTTCAGTTCCCTGACCATTACGCTTAATCTTCCACTCTAGGTTAGAGATAGAGCCAGTCTCAATAGCATACTCACGGAGATTTCCGAAAGCAGACTGCTTTGAAATACCTTGTGACCATACAGCCACATAAGGTGCTTCAGTACCATCATCAATGATGACGTTACCATACCAGCGAAGACGTGAACGCCATCCGCCCTTTGGTTCTTTACGACCCATTTCACAACCATAGCAACGACCCTCAGAGTCAATTGTACAAACTGCCTTACGCTTGTAATCCTTTGGATTAGTGTGTTCTGCGATTACCACAGATAGACCACGACTTTCATCGTAGTTTGCTGAATCTGTATCAAGTTCTTCAACAAAGCGAACTCTTGCAGATTGTCCGTCAGCCAGTTTTACCCAGCGAACTTTTTGACCATTGTTTTCATATTTTGGCTTATCCATTAATGCACCGATATCTTTTAGCCCTTTAATTACGCTCATAATTTCTCCTTATGTTTTCTTAGCGGTATACTAGTTTAGCATACTAGCAATAGTTTTGTCAAACGATTCATCAATATTTTTTATTGCTTCGTCAGACATATCGCCAATATCCTTATATTGTTTATCTATTTTAATTACGTTAACACGAGAGCCAAGACGTTCAACTATCTTATCTTTCATATTACCGCCAGCCTCATCATTATCAGCAATAACAATTATGTTATTGAAATACTTTCCGAGTAGGTCTGTTTGAAAATTGGATACGTTTGCACCCAATGTTGCTACCGCAGGAAAACCACATTGGTCTAAACGGATAGCATCAAATGATGATTCAACTACATAGACTTTTCCAGCAGTCTTGACACGATGTATGTTAAATAAAGTTTTTGCTTTTGGAAGTCCTGGGGTATTCTTGAAATCTTTACCCTCAATAGAACGACCAACAAACCCCACAGCAATTCCATCTGGGGAATGTACAGGTATAGTTACCATATCTTGTTTCTCAGAAAATCCGAGTTGAAACTTATTAATAGATGTTTGATTAATTAATCTGCCATCATAGTATCTAGTTGCTCTTGCGGATTCTAATGCTTGCTGATTTAATCTTTTAATTTGTAATTCATCATATGGAATATAGTCTGGCTTTTCTACAAGTGTTTGATTAATTTGATAAGAAAGGTCAATCTCGGTTTCTTTAGACTTGATGTAACGAACTGCCTCAAAGTATGTTCTGCCAGAGGTATTCATAATTAAAGATGCTAGGTCACAAACATGGTGGCAGGAAAAACAAAAGAATAGTCCAGAACTTTTATCTACTTCACCAGCAGGTGAACGATAGTTATTATGGAAAGGACAAAATATAATATAATCAGAATCTACTTCCGATTCGATTGTGATGCCTGACCCTGCAATAACTCGCTTAATTTGTTCCTTTGAGTAGGAACCATTTGTGTTCCGTCTATTCCTATTGTCCATAATGCTTTATTCTTTCCTATGTATGTACCATATACTGTTAATGTAAATTCGTAGTAATCTTTTTCGTTATTATATTTTATCGTAAATTGTGGGTCTATGTCAAGTCTTTGCACATACCCCAACTCGCACATCTCAAGTGCTTTAAGTCTCACAAGTTCTATGCGAAGTCTACCAATTGCGGCATCATTCTTAATGATTCCGTCAAACGTAAAGTTCTTAATAGGTCTGTGATATATATTGTCCACACTCTATTATAACTAGTTATCTTCAAAATCCTTATAACGATAGTAACCTTTGTCAAAATCAACCTGAACCAAGAATTCTCCCATAAACCCATTACGGTTCTTACGGAACACACACTCTAGAATGTCTGAGTTGGTGGCACGACCAAGAGCAAGAACCCAGTCAGCATCGTACGCAATTTGGCGTGACCAAGCAGTTTGACCAAGAGTAGGAACTGTATCTAACTTAGTAACGTCATCTGGTGTAGCAGAAGAGATAGCAATAATAGGAATCTCTTCACCAATAGACATCAATTTAAGTTCACGAGAAAGGTTTTTCATACGAACAGTCTCATTATCTGATTTCTGATTTGGAGACATCAACTGTAGATAGTCAACAATAACTAGGTCAGGTTTATATTGGTCAATCTTACCACGAATAACTGATGGAGTTACTTCTCCACCGTTGTCATTAGAGATGATATGAAATTCTGGCTTACCCTCAAGTTCTTTCTTGTGCCAACGCTTCAGGTCATCAATCTCTACCTGCCCATTGCTAAGTTTGCGATGTGACCAAAGACCTTCACCCATGATAGCAAACACACGGTTACGAACCTCCGTCTCTGACATTTCGAGTGATATTACTAGTGGTGACTTGCCCTGCTTCCATGCCTGTACTGCCATGTAAAGAGCGAACCAAGACTTACCAATTCCTGGATAAGCAAGAAACACACCCAACTGACCTGGAGTAATACCAGCAGGAAGATAGTTGTCAAATCCTGGCAAACCAGTTTTGATACCAATCGAACCTAGTTCATTCTGACGAGCAAGGTTTTCAAAGTAAGCAACAGCAGAATCAATATCAGTGGCATCAATGTCACGGATAACTGCTGTATTCTTTTTTAGTTCTGATGTCTTCTGGATTAAGTCTTCTAATGCTTTGGTTCCCTGACCTGCCTGAACATCTGAAGCGGTAGTCCTAAGAACATCCTTTAGACTATCATTCAGGAACTCAGCCTGTAGTTCTTCTAGGTGATACTTGGTGGCACCAATACCTTCGGCAGGAATAAAGTCACGAAATTTATCTACAACTAATGATGTTGGTGGCACTGTGCCATTGGCTTCTGAATAGTTACGAATGAATGTCCAGATGTCATTGTGAGTTCTTAGTATGTTTTCTACATTTGCTTGTAGCAAAACGTGCACTTGTTTGTCTGCTAATACAGCAGAGATTAGTTTCGATTCTGTGTTATTCATTTAGCCACTCTTTCGCTTTCAGTCTACGCTCTTGGCGTTCTTTTAAATCTTGTTGTACTTGTTTACGTTTGTAAACAATGTTGTCTGCATAATTTGCAAAGTATTTCCATGATGGATTTTCTGATACATCAAAGTAATATTCTAGCAGGTCATAGCATTCGGGAATACCATAAGAAGCAATCAAGGCATCTGCTGCCCACTGCTCTACATTTAAATTTAGGGATGGCTTTTCTTGGTACTTTGCAGTATGCAGTTTACTGTAGCGACTAAGCAAAGCCATGCGGTCTTTGCGGTCAGCCATTACTTATTTTCTGTCTCTTCTACAGATTCCTTGACTTTTTCAGCCAACTTTGTTTCAACAAAAGCATACACACGTTCAAATGCATCTGTTATATTTTCTCCCTCACGCTTGTTATCTGATACAGATAAGTCAATGCGGAGTGATTGAAAGTTACCTAGATTAAGCGTATAGCCTAGCCCTACTGTAACCTTAGTCTCATCATTATTCATACCGTTTGTCCTTTCAAGAACTAAATTGATTCATTCCAGATAGGCACAAATCTGCCATCTTCTGTCTTTGTATATACCAGTATACCATCGCCCATACGCCTTGTCAACTCTTGCTTTGTAGGTGTTACATCGTTGGTTATTAGTTTATCTTTTCTTGGTCTACCGTGATGGTAGGAAGCAAGTATATCACGAATTTCTCTTACCTGTGATTCAGAATAGTAAGAACGGACCTGCCAGCCCCTCTCTCCGCCCTTCTGTGACCCCATAGGGAAGGGAATAATACCTTTTAGCATTAATTGTGGCATATATTTTTTATGCCTGTTAACAAGGCTTGCAGCCTCTCCTACGGTATATGCTCTTTGTCTATTCTTTTTAAAATCACTAATTAAACAACTTTCTATCTGGTCAAGTATGATATTATAAACAGACATTATTCCATTAGAGTTGTTCATATGATATACACGAACAAGGCTTCCATTAAGAAACCAAACCTTTTTATTCCCTGTAATTACAGAAGCAGAATTGTATTGCTCCATTGTTTGAGCAGCCATTCTTTATGCTGGAACGCCAATAGCCAAAACGTCAAAAAACATATTGATGCTGGATTTTTCTACAAGCCATTTAATGTTTATTGTACATCCAGATGATGAAAGGTTTGAGATAAAATAACTGCATCCAGCAAAATTAGCACTATTAACAGCCCTTGGTGTTGCAACCACAAAAGGATTGCCCTTAAAAGTTGTTGAACCAAAACTAATTTGCACAGTAGCCATAACATTTGGCTGACTCTTGGTTTCAGAAACAACATTATTTGTTAATGCAAGAACTTTTACTTTATTAGATGCAACAGTCTGATTAAAAATTGCAGATATTGAATTTGCATTATCTATCGCATTAGCGTCAGAAAGATAATTTATTGTTTGGACAATTGTGTTTAAAAAATCATAGTCGATTGGCTGGTTGGTTGAGGGAATAGGTATGTTTGTCATATTTATATTATAACATAAATATTAAAGTGTTTTTAAAAATTAATCCATTAACCAGTATTTCCACCAGCAGCGGTTCCACCAACAGTTCCCCCACCATCAATAGTTTGGGTCCTTCTTCTTAAATTAGCACCCGACTCTGTTTGAAATAAAAATGTTGTTTTATCGCTAAGTATTGTTTGATTAACAAATTTAGGAAATGTTTCTGCAGTTACCGCAATTTGAAACCATTTTGCAGTAGAGGGTATATCTATATTAATTGTTGATAAATAAACTACTTTATCATACCTAACCCATTCAGTGGCATTTTGAGTATTATTGTTTGGAATTTCTGTTGTGTAGTACCATTTTACATAAACATCGAAATAATTTAAATTTATTGAATTTGGCATAGTCCAAGATACTTGTAGTTTGTTGTTGTTATCTATTTGTGAAATACTAGGGTTTATTGGTTCTATGGCAACTAAAGACGCTATAGAGTTAGATTTTCCAACAACGTAAACTTTAGACCAAGTAGAAGAATTTGTGTTAGTTTTAACCCTATACCTTAAAAGATATTCTTCAGTATCCCTAATTGCTGGCAGACTTGATTCAGTAATTTGTATTTTTTTTATTCCAACATCTACCATTTTAAGTTCCAATTCCAAACTTAAATTCTACTGATTGTTGAGAATTTTCTTCTTTAGGAATAGTTGAATTATCGCTAGTTTTTACTATAGTATATGCACTTAAACCATAGAGTGGATTTGTACTTGTTGTTAAATTAAAAGTTATTGCATCAAATGCTGCAAGGTAATCTCCGCTTATTGCACTACTTTTAATAATTGATGAATATATTTTTACAAATTTTATTTGTTCCCATGAAAAACTTTCAGAACTATCTATTTCACTTAATTTTTTAGTAAAAACAATGTACCTGTTTTTGGAAAAATCTTGTTCAGTGCTTGTTAATTTTGCATGAAATCTTTTATATTTATATTCAGATGTAGCACTTCCAGTACCGTCTATAGTTGCAAATTCTAGCAAAACTCTAATTTCATCTGGGTCAGCGGCACTTTGTGTTTTATTAACTATTGATAGTGCAAACTTTATTTCATCATTTGATGATGCTTTATCTAATTGGGAAAGAGAATTATCAATTATTTCTATATGATTTGTTGTTGAAGTTGGAGTTAATCTCATGCTAGTTCCCGAACCATTAACTACTAAATTAGAGGTGTCCCCATATAAAAAATAAGAATTATTATAAAATCTTGGTCGTTCTTGCCTTAAAGTTCTTATAGAATTATTAAATAAAAGATTATTTGCATTTGCTTGAAATGCTTTATCTGTTATTACTATATCATTTGTAGTCAATGCTGTATTTATTAAAGTAGTTTTAAATAAAATTCCTTCTATTGCTGTTGAAGAATGATATTTCCAACTTTCTGTATTTAAAAAACTATACAAAACTTTATTATTAACTTGTGATGTTGAGTCTGATACCTGTGAAAATATTCCAATTTCACTAATTTCATACCTTTCGGTTGTTGGCAAATCTGCTGAAAACAAAATTTTATTAATGCCATCTTCGCTAAAACTAGTTGAAGTTGTAATTGGAATTCTAAACATTTCTAAATCTAAAGATGTTTTATTTGAAAAATCTAAAATTACTTTTGGAGATGGACTTGGAGATGCCAATGCTCTTACTGTATTATTACCAATAGCAAATTTAAAACTGTTCGAGGTTATGCTTGTTATTAACCAAGTTCCAAGATATGCACTAGCAATATTACTACCACCTGTATTATATATTTTTACATAATCCCCCACCTGAAAATCGTGGTTTGTAGATGTAATTATTTTTGCATACCCAGATGTTGCATTAGCAGTAGATGATTCTGTTGATGATATGCTTACGCTAAATTTGTTTCTTGGTCTTGCACCGCAACCTAATGCAATATGTGTTGCATATGGTGTGTTAGATGCTAGTTTTTTTGTTATAAGTTCTTGTCCTTTTGAAGTAATCATTATGAATATATTGTATCATTAAGTTCTGTTTCGTATTTCCAAAACTCAATCTCTACATACTGCCCCTCCCTTACATTTATTAAATCAATTACTAAGTTATTATTAGTATTAAAATAAACATACTCTCCACCTATTCCATTCCCAACTATTGGATAGTAATAGTTTATATTTGAATCAATTGGAACGATGCCACCTGTAGAACCACCTGTAGAACCATCTGTAGTGTTTGGTCCATTGCCGTCATAAGGAATTTCTTCATCTATGTTTGAGTCTGGATATAAACGTGTATCTATCAAATTTAAATTATCATCTTGAAAACCATTTATTCCTGTTCCAACACTACCAACAACTGTAGCCTGTGTATTACCATAATCAAGTATTTCTCCAGAGTTTAATGTTTCAAATATTAAATCTTCTATCGATTTATAGTCTGGAACATTTAATGTATCTATAAATAAATTAGATGTTGCAATTTTAACTGCTGGTTTTGTAGTGGTTGCTTTAGCCGCTGTTGCAGTAATAGTTGAAATATTATTTGATGTTACTGGTTTTGCTCCATTTAACATTATGATACCTCGCTTAAATATAATGTTTGTGACGGACCATTTGCATCTACTGAATGAGTAATAGCATAAACAACAAATCTTGAATTTGTTGGAATTTGAACATTGTCCGTTATAGTGATTCCATCTTTTATTTTTGATATATAATAATCTATTTTAATAATGTCTCCAAGTTGAACAATTGGTAATCCAAAAACTTCTACACCTATTGCAATTTTTGGTTTTTTAATTTTTTGAATCATCCAATCCATCATTTCGTATGCAGTATCCCTATCCTGAATATAAGGTGCTTCCAATGAAAAATCTTTTTTACCATAAGTAAGTCTGCTATTTTTTATTAAAATTAAATCATTTTTTGAATTTGTTGCATTGGTTGGTAAACTTGTAAACTGAGTGTGTGAATAATCAGTTGCTTTATTAAAATAATCATCAACTGTTAATTCGTTGTTTGATTCTGCTGTAAAGGTAACTCCAGTAATTCTTAAATAATTTCCACTTGACGAATCCATTGGTAACACAGAATCTGTAGTATTAAATACCATAAATTCTGCACCATATGGACTTGATTTAAAATTAGATACATAATAACCTAATAATGGATTTTGATTATTGGCAATCTTTGCAAGTAAAGCAGGATATGCTTTATCATAACGAATATTAAAATAAGCACACTCACGCAAAATTGTTCCAAATTCTTCAAAATACAAATCATTTTCAAAACCTGTCGTAGTTTGACTAGATAAATAATCTGTAATAATTGTTTCATTAAGCCTATAAGCATTAAAAGTATTTGATATTTTTATGTTTTCTATTCCAAATATTTTAGAATAAGTTGCAGTTGGAGATTTTTGTCGATAATCAGAAGTAAGTGCATAAACATGTTCAAACATACATTTTGAAGTACCTCTTACAAAAAGACCAACATGAGTTCCTTTTTCTTCTGGAACAGTGTCTACGCATACCCCAACCAAAATATCATTTAAATATAAAGAAAATCTTATTGCCCCATTATCAATGGTTTCCCATTTTACTTTTAAATCATATATTGGAAGTTCATCTTTTGGATTAGTTTTTGACAAACCAACAGTACCAGTAGCATCTACGACTATTCTAGTTTTTCCTTTCCACAATACTTCTGGTATTGCAAGTTCGTCTCGTTCCATTTCCCATTTAGTAGTTGAGGTTCCTAATTTAGTTACTAAATAAAATCCATTCTTTTCTGTTTTTGTTTGTCCAGATATTTTAACTCTATCGCCAACAGCAAGAGTTGCACTAAATTGAGTATTAGTATTTATAATACCAACACTTGTTGCTTTCAATATATTTTGAGTTCTATCATCGGTAAAGTCTGCATTTACTTGAGTTAATGAGCCACTCACTGAATTAGTTTTAAGTCCATTTCCAGTTTTTCTTTTTAATTTATAAAACCACATATTTGAATCATTTAAAGATTCGTATGTTGACAATGCTGCTATCTCAAAATAATATCCAGAATTTGCTGTAGGATTTAACCAAATTGCAATACCGCCAGAACCACCATAAACATTAAGAGCAGAGGTGGTTTCACTATTTCCTTTAAAAAATGACATAGAGCCAGTTGCATTCTGAATTGTACTTTTATTTGATGTCAATTGCCCCATTATTCTCATTCTTGTTCCAAATGTATCATTACATTTTCCTAAATCTTTATAAGAATATGACAAAAAATTAATTGGCAAAGTTCTTACATTATTCTTATTACCAAAAATTGTAAGAGCAGATGCTTGAACTGCTCCCAACGGTAAATCTGTGCTTTTGTTGTATTTGTTTATTGACGGATATGTTGATGATAAGAAATTTCTTATAATTCCATTTTTTGTATTAAAATTTGAATCATTTTCGTAATATATATTACTACCTGCTAAAGTATATGGAACAGTTTTTCCAGCAGGTGCAGCAGGGGAACCAAAAATTGTTGGAATTTCTACAGGAGTAGTTTCAGTAGTCATTGGAGGAAATGTTTTAACGCCACTTAAATATTCAAAATCGTTTGATGCTCCGCTAGTATTTGTAAACCAAGGAGAGTCTTGGGGTATCCCTGCAGAATGACCAATAATTTTTGTTCCAAATTGTCCTCTACCATGTTTTACAACAGTAGCCAATGCTCCATCTGCTGTATAAGAAACTTCTGTATAAATTTTTATAAGTCCAGTAGGATACATTTTTCCATTATATGGAACTTTTGAAAAATAATAATCTTTATCGCTTGCACTAGAAATCCAAACGTTGCTTAGTCCATCAACACCTACTACGGAATATTCTTTTGCATCATATTTAATAATTTCACCATTAGCAAACAAATATCCAGAATAATTACTTAACCAATAGACGCTTTCTCCAATATCTATTGTATTGTTTACAATTTTTCCAGTAGTTGTAGAAATACTTGGTGATGCTTCAACAATAGCCTTTTTTAACGTTACAGCAGACAAAGCAAATCCATCATTTGTATTTTTTTCTACATTACTTGTGTCACTTTTTGTTGACAATTCCCAAAGTAAAACTGGTTGATATGTGTATGTTTTATCTGAATCTAATGCCGATACCTGCTCTAGATTAGAAACATTTTTTTGAATATACTTTGAATTATAAATAATTTTTCCATCATTATAAACATCGTGATTTTCTATTTTAATATCTAAAATATTTGCAATTGAGGCATTAGAGCGTATAGAAGTTTCAGATTCTAGAGGACTGTCATTTTGTCCTTGGTCTGTAGAAGCAGAAAGAGTTATGTCTGTTACTCTGCCATTTTCAATATCTGATGTGTATGTTGGCATCATATAATTTTTACTCATAACAACAAAATTATTTTCTTCATCAAAAAACATTGATGCTTGTGTTGATTTTGCTAAATCTTGTAAAATTTGTGCTACTGTTTTATCTGGTGCAATAAAAAAATCTGGAATAATTTTTTCTTTTTCATTTAAAGTTCTTTTAAATATATAATTAGAATAACCAATAGAATCTAGTAATAAACAAATTATATAACTTAATGTTTTATTTTTAACAAAAACGGTAGGTGCAGTTACTGATTCAAAATAAAAAAACAAATCTCTTAATGTAATATCTAATGTTCTATCAGAATAACTTAAATCTGGAAATCCATCTGAATACATTGTTTTAATTGGAACCAAATAATCTAAACCATTAACATCAATAATTTTTTGATAAAATTTAAATTGCAAATTTTTAAACGTTATATCTTTCAATATACTGTTTGCATTGTCTTTATCAAATGCCTGGTCGTAATCAAATAATGATAATTTGCCAGTAGAAGCAAGGATGTCTCCTAATGGTAATCCACTTACAGATAAGTCGGATGCTTTTTTTTCAATTGAAAAATTTAATGTTTTATCTGATAGGTCAACTACAAGTCTTGGAGAAATTTCAATTAAATCAAAAGAAGTGTTGATATTTTTCATTGTTTTTACTGCTACCCTAATGCCCTGAATAGCATCAAATTCTCTATATCTGGTATAGTTATCTCCCAAATTAAAAGTAGTAAGACTTGTTTCATCTCCAACTAAATCTGTTGCATATGGAATTGTTCTATTTGAAAAAGATTCTATTGTTTGCCAACTAGAACTTGCAGAAAATGTTACCCAAGATGAAGTAGAACTTAGCCATATACGATATGTATTGTCTGATTCTACAAGATAGGCATACCCATTTGTTGAACTTGTTGGCAAAGCAGAAGAATTTGCTATAGTTGCAACATAAGTAAAAATATCTTGATATTCTGATGGTATTTGTGGTCCATACGCTAATTCTACATATCCATCATTATTAATTGTATAACTAGTCAAAACTTTTTCTGTAGTCCAATTGGTTCCTCCAGAATTATTTTTTCTTAAAACTTCTATACTCCAAATTTTAGGAACTTTTTTATTTGCATCGCCAGTAAAAGGGTCATTAGATAAAGTTTTGTCTGCAGCACTACCTACATGAGTTTGCATTTTTACAATAATCCTATTTGCATATATATTGTTTTTATATTTAACAAAAGGAACAGCATCATCTATATAATATCCACCAGATGATGGTGCTGCATCTTTTGATATACCAAGTATAAGATTATCGTTTGTCCTATAGGATGTCCAATATTTAAAAATATTTGTTTTATCTGCTACATAATATCTTGGTCTTTTTGCCATATTTAGGTCAGTAAAATGTGAATAATATCCTTTACGAAATACCGCTTTATTAATTCCAGAACGTGGTCGAAACCTATTAAAACAATCTTCTAAAGAATAATAAAATTTTATTTTTTCATTTTCAGTTAAAATGCTTATTGGATTACTATCAATATCATACCCACCATCTATAACTACATCTGCAAATGTAGCACCATAATATTTTGGAGATGTAGTTGATGATGTTTCTTTTGTAAATGTAGATGGCAACGTATAAAAAGAACTTGCAGAATTACTAGGTCTATATCTATAGTTTCCTATCTCTTCTATATTATCTGCTATGTTTAAATTCCATTCACCCAAAACAATTGATTGAGTTTTTATTGTTTGCGAATCTAGCAAATGATTTTTTAAATCAAAAATTTCAGTGCCGTTTGAATATGTTTTAAGCATTTTTTAAACCTCTTCCAACGATATAGATATATTCCAAAAATCATCTGTTCGTGCACCACGTTTTTCAACGGAATAATCAAAACTAGATATATAAACTTCAACTACTTGACTGTATTCTCCTAAGTGAGTATATCTATTTACATTGCCATCATTATCAAAATTACTGTATTTATCATACGAAAGAAACATCCAAAATGGACCTGGGTTATTTTCATACCATCTAAGAATTTCTACTCCTCCAGCACCGCCATCACTTGTACATGACTCTGTTTTATCTGACACTCCAGTAGTTGCGTTAAAATTTGGATTTCCAAAATAAGAACGTGATGGAAGCATATTCCAAGAAAGATTAATAGTTAACTTGTCTGCAACATGATATGAACGCATACGACCATTAATCATTCTTTTACGATTTTCAATCCTAGTGGTTTTAAAATCTATTGGTCCTCTATTATCATCTGACAATATTAAAAAATCTGCATTAGCATCCAATGTTCCAGATTCACCAAATTCATTTCCATTTGGAACATAAGTTCCATTTGCTGCCAAAGTTCCAGAATTTTTAGAAAATAAAATTCCTTGAGGTCTAGCATATTCTTTACGACCTTGCATATATGTACTAGTAGCCATTATATACTGACACTCCTTAATCTTTGTGAATCAATTTGTTTAATTTGTCTAATAACAGTATCTGCAATTTGGTTTACATTTGCATCTGATTTAACATTAACATTGATACTATAATTATACACTGAATTAGATGACAATGTTCCAGAGTTTATAGAATTAAGTTTATTTAATCCAATTGAATCCACTGCTGATTTTTTAATTACAAATTCTCCTGGGGTAAGCATAGCAGGAATAGTATCAGTTCCAAGAGCATACTTACTTGCTGCAACCTTAAGCCCCTTGTTTGCATAAACCATACCACCCATAGCGTAATATTGATTACCAAATCTAAGCATGTTTTCTGCGTCAGGAAGTATTTGGTTTTTACCATATCCAATATTTGTTCCTGTATAGGCTTTATGTGGCTTAAACATTTGACCAGATGCAAAATCGGATGTTTGCTTTAAAGTTTGTCCATCACGACCATAATTACTATCAAATAGTTTAGCCTGAAAAAGCAACGAGTCTGTATACCCAGCACTTGTAAGTGCTTTTCTATAATTATCTATTTCACCAAACTTCGTTGCCATTTTTGTTGCTTGATTTATAAGTTCTTCTGGTTTAGCACCTTTTGCAATAAGTTTTCCAAAAGGAGTTGTAGGTCTTAAAGCATCTGAGGTATTTAACCATGTTTGATAGTATCCTGGAAGCATATACAATAAACCACCTGCTTTTTCAAATGTTTTCTTCATTCCATCAAGTTTTGTTTTGTCTGCTGCAAAATCTTTATTTGAATTTTTAATCAATTTTGCCCTAGAAGCAATTTCTGCTGGAATACCTTTTAAAGATTCTGCTGCATCTGCTTGACCACTCTTTGAACTAAGCATTGCATATCTTTGATAAATACTTGCATTAGTAACTTGGTCTGCTGTAAGAACGTTACCAGAACTATCGACAATACCGTAATCCTGTGCTGCTGTTAATGCTTTAGCAAGTTTTGTTTGATTTGCTTTCCATGTTTTAAATGCTGCAGTATTTTTTCCACCAAATTTCTTTGCTGCAGCAGCATCGCTCATTGATGCCCCTGCATTTTTCTTAGCAGTAGCATAATCCTGAGCAGCCTTTAAAGCACCAGGTGTAACATCCTGAGCACCTTTGAGTGCTGCTGTAAATGCTTTGCCTTGTGGAGAACTTGTAATGTCACCAACTACGCCACTAGGTTTTGTATCTGGTGTGGGCTTATTATCTAGTGTGGGTTTTGTATCTGGTGTGGGCTTAGTATCTGGTGTGGGTTTTGTATCTGGTGTGGGTTTTGTATCTGCTTTGCCGCCACCGCCACCACCACCGCCACCAGTGGACACACCTGGAACTGGTTTGTATGCTTTAAATCGTTTTTCTGCTAATTTACCAATACGAATCTCAGATTCTAATTCTTCTGCTTTACTTTTAGTAATTTTTTCTGCATTAATTCTAATCTTTTCTTCTATTTCTACTCTTGTCATTTGAACACCATTAATATTTGTTGTAAGTTTTCCAAGTTCTGTTTGTCTAGCATTTTCTAGATTTATCTTTTGTTGTTCAATAGCAAATGCTGTGTCTTGTTTTGTTTTTTCTAATGCGGCACGAGCAGCCCCTGCAATGTCTCCTTTAGATAAGGCATCTGCAATAGTTAAAGTGCTTTGTTGTTGAGCAGTATTTTTTTCTTGAAGAGTATTTATTTCATCTAATGCTTTAATTCTATCATCATAAGTTTTATTAATTTTATCTTCATCAATTTTAAGAACATCCAGGTTTGCTTGATACATATCGTTATACTTTTGTCTTTTTCCTGCCCCTGTAAGGAGCATCCAGTCTACCATTTTTTGTTCTCTAATGGCTTTGCTAATTCCATCAAGAATTTTTTTAGCCCCTGCTTTTAATTGTCCAGTTTTTGTATCAATCAATTTTGCTGTTGTGGCTTCATCACCGCCAAGTGCAGCCTCGATAATTTTTGCACTAGCCCCTGCTTTCTTAAGTTGTGTAAATAAACCAATAAAATTTGGTACTTTATTCGCAAATTTTGTAAGTGCTGCTGCTGAATCATTAAAACCAGTTGTTAATTTTTGAGTCGATGTTCCAGCATCCCTTATATTTTTAACAAAAGGGTCTAGCCAAGAACTCTCTGGACCATTACCACTACCGCCAGTGGTACCAGTGCCAGGAACTATTGTATTGTCGACTCCCTGACTAGTAACTGTTCTGTCAGACTGGTAGGCAGCGTAATCAGCCATTGTTTTTTTGCCACCATTTTCAGCATTCCACAATCTCCAAGATGCAAGCATGTCTTCATCACCCTTTGCAAGCATTGTCATTACCTGCTGGAATTCAGATAAGAACACAATCTTGTTTTGCTTGTTATACTTTTTAAAATATGCTCCAACGCTTTTTTCTCCCAAAGCCTTTGCTAAATCTGGACCAAGAATTTTTTGTGCAACTGTAATATCAAAAGTTGTTCCTTGTATATTTTTTAAATCTGTTACGTTTTCTTGAAACTCTAGCATCTTTTCTGGATTTTCTACAGCAAATCTCATAATTGCTTCCGCTGTTTTCTTTTCTCCAAAGAAAACGCCAGTTGTTTTTTGTGCTAGTTCTACAGCATCATTCATTATCTTTGCTTGAATAGGGTCTTTTAGACTCATGTCTATTACAAATTTCTTTTGCTCTGTTTCAGCCATGTTTCCTGCTAGACCAAGAGTTCTGTTTAGTTCGGTTGGGCTATTTTCCATAAGCGTTTGCAGAGTATCTGCTCCTGCTTGGTCAGAACCAAACGCTTTTTGTGCAACTCCAATTTGGTTAAGCCCTATTTGTTTTTGACCAACTGCTGACATAAGCATAGTCTTTTGTGCAAGAGAACCTGACATAGCATCAATCTGTTCTTGTGCAAGTTTAGCCTGAACCTCTTGCCCAGTTCCTTCAAATGCTTTCTTCAAACCTTCTCTTGCTGTATCCAAGTTTGCAACTTGTGCATTTAACATAAACCCTAAGCCAGTACTTTGTTCATTTAAAATACCATACATTTCTTGAGTTTGTTTTTTATTAAAGTCTAATAACTCTGCTTGGTCAGCAAGGTACTGATTTTGTAGTCTAGTGGCTTCTGCTGTATCCCCAGCAGCCTTTGCTGACGCTATTCTCTTTTCATAATCTACTGTTAAAGAGTCAACCATTTGTTGTTGAACAGATAAGGCACTTCCTAGACTTGCTTGTAAATACCCTGCATTTTTTGCAATATCTCCTTGCAGTTGAACTGCAGCAATCGAGAATCCTACAAGTGCTCCAGCAATAGTTCCAATAACTGGAACTACAGAACCTGCTGTAGTTCCAAGAGCCATTCCTGCCAAGATTCCTGTAGAGCCAAGATTTGCTACTATGCTTCCTGCACCAGCAACACCAAAGCCAGCCGCTAAACCAGCACCAGCACCTATACCAATACCTGCACCAGATGTTCCTGCATTCTTTGCGGCATCAGTTGCGTTAGCATTAGAAATTTCTGCTTGCTTCTTAAACTGCTCCATAGAGTCAGCAACAAGACGCAGTCTTATTTGCAAAGGTTCTTTCTTTAAGTCTTCTCCTTTTGGACCTACAAGGTCAGTTATTTTTCCTGCAACCTCAATACCTAAAGACATGTCTCCTAGTTGAGCACCTAGATTTGATGCAATACTTCTAGCCTGAGCAGGAGACATTGCTCCGCTGGCAATAGCAGTAGATAATTGATTTACAATCATAGATTTTGCTTGAGTTAATCCTCCACCCTTAATTGATTCTCCAACTGATTTTACTAAGGCTTTTCCAGCATCTCCTTGCATATATGCTTCGCCAAAAGTTGTTTTACCCTGAACAACATTAAAGAAAGTGCCAGCACTAGTTTCTCTACGTTTATCCATTGTCTGACTACCAGTAACAGTTTTGGCAAATTCCGCAAATTTATCAATAGACTTTGTAGATGAACCCATAGCAGTTCCCAGAGCCAATGCCTCATCTCTAATCTTGTTTAACCTCTCTTGTACTTGCATGTAGGCTGTAACTAATGCTGCACCTGCTCCAACAATCATGCCAGCGTAGCCAGGAATAACAGACATAGCGGCAGTGGCAGCACCAATAACTGGAAGCATTTGCTGTGCACTTTCTCCTACAGCACCTGGCACAGTTGATGCAAGACCTGCTGCTCCAGAAAGACCATACATCAGACCTTGAACTTTTCCAGTCGTAGCATTTCTTGTAAACAGTCCTCTTTTTTCTTTTTCTATTACATTCTTTTCAAGTTTAAAGGCTTCTTCTTTTCTAAGCATAATTTGCTTGTTTGACTCTAGCAACTTTCTTTCATCTTCAGTAAGAACATGTTTCATCTTTAGTTCTTCTTGTTTTTCTAATAGTTGTCTGTAGATGTCATCCTCTACTGCCATCTGCTCTTCAATTTGTTCACGAGTTAAACGAGTTAAATCTGTCTTTTTTGCAACTAAGGCTTCTTCTAAAGCAACAACTTTTGATTGTTCTGCAAGCATAGCCTGATTATCAGCATCAAAAGAAGTAACGGTAACTGCGGATGCTGGCATTCCTGGTATTCTTTTAACTTCATCTTTGCCATGAACGTATCCTGGAATTATAGTTCCCTTTGCATACCCTGGCAAATTACCAGCAATCATTCCCTTAATTAGTCCACGGTGTTGAGCAGCACGGTCAGCAGGAATAACAGCCTCACCAGGAGATAGCATAGCAGGAACTACATCGCCAGCACCCTTTGGTCCTGGAACTGAAAATACACCATCAGCAAATTTCAGAATTGGTTTTTTGCTTGCACTTTGTAAAGTTTTAAAGATTTGTGAAAGAGCACTTTGTGGGTTTACTCCACCACTTGTTACTTGTAGTTTTAAAATTTCTGCAAGTTCTGGATTTTTAGCAAGTAGTGACAAAACAAAAGGGTTGGTTCTTAAATCAATTGGGTTTTCGGATATTGGTTTAGATAAATCAAAACCAAGCAGTTTAGCCATTTTGCTAATTTCTGGAGATGTGTCATATTCATTTGAAAATTTATCCCCCTTAGAATATGCATTTAAATCAATTCCATATTTTTTTGAAAGAACATCGGCTTTTTTGGGAGAGAGAACAGTTCTAATAGCCATCATAATTCTAGATTTAAAGTTTTGAATTCCAATTTGTGCCATTTCATTAAATTTTGTTGACTTACCTTTATCTTTTGCTGAATTAACCCCAAGGTCAAGGTTTACAAATTTGCGAGTTTTTGGATTAAAAAGTATATTATTTGTGTGACCATCGTCATTTCCAATCATTGCGTTAAATGGAGCATCTTTTGTAATGAAATCTTTAGCAGCCGCCATAAGTGTTTCTGCTGCTGAGAATTTGTTTGGTTGTGATTGCAACCAATTAGTCATAGTGGAATCCATTGTGTTCTTTAAACCTGGAACAAACTTACTCCCAACCAATCCTTCGCCAAACATGTTCATTTTATGGGCACCAGGATTTTGCATAGCCTGGTTTAATTCAGACATAATTAGTTCTATTGATGCGTCTGTAGATGATTTAGTATTTTTTACATAATATTTTTTACCATCAATTATTCTGTAGCCACCTGGCACTGCACCAAGTTTATCCTTTTTCATTCCAGCAAAATCTAAATCTTTTAGAGATAGTTTTTTAACTATATTATCTGTTCCTCCAGAATAACCTGGAACCATTCCACCATCAGCAAAGAATTTAAGATTTTTAAGAACATCAAATCCTCCAGGGGCAAAAGATAGGTCTGATGCATATTTTTTACTTGTATCGTCATAGGCAGCAAAATCATCTGTTGAAAAACTTCCTGGTTTTGCACTATTATCTCTCCAAGTTAATGGAACTATATTTCCATTATTATCTTGTACACTAGGCAAAGGTGTTGTTTTATTGCCTGACCTAGCCCATGCATTTGCTGCATCTTGTGCTAGTTTACGAAGAGCACGTCCTTCAGCAGTCTTACTTGAGCCAATACCATCTGCTTTGATTCTTCCAAAACGACCACCAAATGGAGTATTTGCAACTGGAAATCCTTTTTCACTTCCTGGAACCAAAACAAGTTCATCATTTTGCAACATTGTTCGAATCAAATCGTTCCATCTAGGTGCATCTAAACCATCACGTTTAGGTCTAACTGTACCAACTTGTTTTGTTCTTTCCCAAATTAAGTTTGCTGCAGCACCAATACTAGAGGTGTTTGCAGTTTGTTCGTTAATATTTTGCTCTACTATTCTTGCAAATATTGAATCTTTAATTAATGGTTCTCCTGCAAATTTTGTTCCAATAATATCTTCAAGAGATTGAGAATCTGATAGATTTTTAATACCAGACATTTTTGCAGTTTTACTTAATTTACCACGCAAAGCATTGTAGGCTTGACCAAACATTGTTCCGCTTACACCGTTACTAGTTTCTTTAATTAATTGATTTAATTTACCTGGCAAACTAATAGTAAGATTACTAAGAACTTTAAATTTATTAAAGTCTTCTGGAGTAGATTCTTTAAATTGTTTTTGCAGTTGTGCTTGAACTCTTGGGTCTTTAATATTCATTTCACCAAAAGCATGTGTTTCTTGAATGTTTAATAGTTTATAAAGTTCTTCTGTTGTATAATCAGATTCTTTTTTAACATTATCTTTTCCATCAAAATATCCTGGAACCATACCACCCATAGCATACTTTTTTGAAGGAACAGCAGAATGCATAACCTGATATTTACCCCAATCAACACTCATACCTGCTTGAAGTCTTTGCTGCATATTTGCGTATGCTGCTTTTTCTTCTGGTGAAAGATTTCCAAAACCAGCAATGGTGGCTTGAAGCCTTGGCATTACTGCTTGAATTTCTGCTTTCATTGTTGCATCATATTCAGCAGATGACATGTTCTTAGCAATATCTGAGGTTGATTCAGCAAAGAATCTCTTAGCACCGCCCTTTACACCAAGCAAATTAATGATGGCTTGCTCTTCCATTGAATTAATGCTACCGCCAAGTTTACGCTTACCAGATGCTGTTTGGAATACACCTGCAGTACCAACATCAGCAAGGATATCTCCGCCAAGATTTCCAATACCAAGGTCTTTATCTCCACGAAGTAAAGAAGCAACTAGTTGTTTAAAATATTGTCCCTTTGTAAATGATGTAGAAATTTTAGCAATTTGTTCATTTAGTGGTGATTCTAAAGCAATAAATTTACGCATACCTTCTGGGTCTGTTGGGTCCATCATTGTAACAATTTTTTGCATAGGTGTTGTTAATTGATGTGCGTCTCTTGCAATTTGAGTACCACGAACTTCTGCTAGTGCTGAGGTTAAATCCATTTGTGGTTTTACAAATACTTGACTACCATCAGCCTTTTCATAAATTCCACCAACTTGGAATGCAGGGAATGAGTGCCCACTAGTTGGCTCAACCTGTCTTACATAGTGTTCTGGAGGAACTGCTCCATATGGTCCAGCATAAACTTCATCGCTAATTTCTTTAAGTGTTTTACCAGTTCTTAAAATTCCTTCGGTTTGTTTTTGAGTAAGTGGTCCAATTGTGCTTTGACGAATACCAACACCAGTAGTTCCAGTTTCAAATCCTGGAAGATTACCAGAAACCATACCAGCAATTACTGGAGCATATTTTTGTGCATGTTTGGCTGGTATAACTGCTTCACCTGGAGACAGCAAGGCTGGAATAATATCTCCTGCACCTCTTGGACCAGGAACCATAGAAACACCATTAGCATATCTTTTAGGAACAGCATTTGGATTTCCTGTTGGTATTCCTGGAACACCAGAATATTGCTGTTGGGCTTCTACTGCTTGTCTATATGACCTAGTTAATTCATCTAATGCTGCTTTTTCAGAGGTAAATGTTTGACGAAGTTTGGCATGTGCTTGGTCAAGAGATGCTGCAACTGTTGCACCCTTCAACTGTTCTGTAGTCATATAACTAGTTTGTTCACCAAGAATATCTGATGGCTTTGTTGTCTTATTAATGAAACCCTTCATATTTGTAAATAGTTTCATAATATTTGCTACACCGTTTGCAATCAAACCAAATGTCATAAGCAATACAGGACCGATACCAGCAACAGCCAACACTAGCATTGAAACAAAGTTTTTGGCACCTTCGCCCATACTATTAAAACCATCTAGTATTTTGCTAACAAATTCAATGATTGGTGTGACAGCCTTTAAGAATGCTTCGCCAACAGGTGCAAGTTTGGCTTGCATGTCTTGAATAGATTTTTGAAACTTAAACATTGGAGAATCTGAAATCTTTTTCATTTCTCGTTCTGATAAGATTGCTAATTCTTCTGCTGAGTTTTTAGATAATTCTGCTACTTGAGATGCTTGGCTACCTTCGGCAATTACGTTTTGGAACAATGTTGAAAGTCTGGAAAATTGGAACTTTCCAAACATTTGTTCAATAGCACGAGCACGGTTTAGTGGGTCAAGAGTGTCTAGTGCTTTAGCAAAATCAACAACTGTTTTCTTTAGATTACCTTTATCTGCTTCAACAATACCCTTAACATTAATGCCAAATCCTTGAAGAAATTTTGATGCTTTTTCTGATGGATTAATTAATGATGCCAAACCAGATTTAATTGCGTTAGCACCTTCAGATGCGTTAATTCCACCTTCTTTCATTGCTGTCATAAAGAATGCCAAATCTTTTACATCTCCACCAAGTTGTTTAACAACAGGGGCAGCCTTTGGAATAGCAGTAGTTAAATCATCGATACTAAGTGTAGTTTGGTTTTCCACTGCGTTTAGGAAATCAATATTTTTACCTAAATCTTCTGCTGCAACTCCAAAAGCATTTGTAAGACTAATAGTAGTTTCTAAAGCCTTTGTTTGGTCTACCCCACCTAAGATAGAAAGTTTTGCAGCATTATTTATTTGTGCAATAAGGTCTGCACCAGTTTTACCCATAGCGGCTGCCTGGGCAGCCATATCCATAGTATCTGCAACTGCAACACCATACTTTGTAAATTCATTTGCAAGACCTTGTACAGACCTAACCATCTTATTGGCTTCTTCTGTAGTTGTATTCATGTCACCATAAACACGTCTAAATTTTACAGATGCTGCTTCAATTTGCATGTATGCTTTAGCAGCGGCAGAACCTAACATAGTTAATGGAATTGTAAAACCAACCATAAGTTGGCGACCAGCCCATTGAGTATTTTTACCAAAATTTAGAAGACTTGTAGAACCTTGTTTCATTAACTGATTAAACAATTGTTGTTTTTGTGCTGCTAACTGTGTTTTAGTTGCAAGATTATTCATGTCAAGTGATAGCGGCTTAACAGCAATAGCCTTCATAGCGCCAGTGGCATCACGACCAAGTTTGATATATTGAGTTTGTAGTTCTTTTACTCGTTCTTTTGCTACCTGAGTTATAGTTGCATACTCTGATTTAAACAATTTACCGAAAGTTTTTGAAGCACCGCCAGCATATCTAAAGTATTCTCCAATAGAAAATTTATTCTTTTCTAAAGATTCTGTAAATGATTCTGCACTTGTTTTTATTGTTTGAACGTTTGCTCTGAATTTTCCAGTAGCATTAATTGAGGTTATAAGATTTTGCTGCATTGCAGCAGCAGCGGCAGCATTTTGTGCTCCTGCATTTCGCATTGCTTGCTGAAAGGCTGATATCTGTTGCTGTAAAAGTTTTAGTTGTGCCAGAGCGTCTGACGTATCTATATTAACTTTTATATTGGAATTGATATCAGCCATTCAACTTACACCGCTTTGTTAGCCGATTAAACCACCCATTAGTGAGGCTTCACTAAGTTTAATACCAGATGCTTCTTCAACAATCTTGTATACGGTTGGTAGGTCCAAAAGTTCTTCTAGAGCCTTTGCATCCTTGGCTAGTTCTGGAGCAAATTGCTGAAAAGCAATCTGCACACATTCAATGAGCAAACTCATTGATTTATCATTGCTATCTGCTACTTCTGCAATACCCTCAAACTTTGTCATAAAAGGGCGTAGAAGAGAGATTTTAAGTGGACGAACAGTAATACTTGTTCCGTCCAGTAGTTCTACAGTTCTTGCTTCGTTAATTGTTGTAGACATGAATCCTCCTTAAGGCTCTTATTAATTATAGCATAACACAATCTATTTTGAAACAACTTCATAATCAAGACCCATACCTATACCAAATCCTGTTTGCTGTGCTTTTATTCCTTGTAATGCTGTTATATCATTAGGGTCTCCATTACCAACACCGCTAGTTTTTGCTGCGACCCTGGCTTTCATTGCTTCCCAAGGGTCTTCTTCTTTTTTACCGCTGGCTTCATCAAGGTCTACACCTTGCATAGCGGCAAGAAATTTCTTTTCATTATAATCCAATTCTCTTTTTGATTCAAGAATAGCCATTAATTCTGGCATACATATGTTTGATTCTAGTTCATCAAAGTTTTTCCATATTCCAAGAACAAAAATTTCTGCTTCTAGTTTAGCCAAATCTAGTGTTTTCCAAGAACCATTATCTGTTGGTGCTACTGGTATTTGTTGTACACTATTGTCTATACTACTATCTGTAGGCTGACCCATTTTAATTCCAGCAGAAATTTCTAAAACTTTATAAATTGTTGGCAAATCCATACTATCTTCAACATCTTCAATTGTTTTAATTTTAGGATAATATTGTTTCATCGCTATTTTCATACAATGAATAAGTATTTTAATAGACTCATCATCATTTTTAGTATTTTTTATTGGTTCAAATACTTCCATAAATTCTTTTAAATATTTAATCTTTAATGGACTAACCTCTAACTCTGTTCCATCAATAAGGTAAATGTATTTTGTATCATATATATTAGTAGGCATAGTCTATTATACCAAAAGAAACTGCCCCAGGTATCCCCAGGGCAGCCTCATCAGTATTCAGTTATTATTTAATTTTTAGTATGTGCGGTCTACGATTTTACCGTAAGCACCGTTTGCATCTGGGAGCAGACGGAACTCTACATCGAATGTAGTTGCAGCATCACGCTTTGCAGCGACAGTTACGTTACTGATGTTTACAACACGATATGCGACATAGACACGTTCTGACTGGTCAGTTGTTGCTACACCTGTTGCATTGTTTCCAATGGTAGACAGACCAGCACCAATTGCAATGAGCGAACGCTCAACTGGGTAGTCACCTAGGTCACCTGAGAACAAGTCAATATACTTACCATGTGCAGTACTGTTTTCAGTGCTTGTACCTGGAGTATATGTAATTGTTGCTGCGGCTGTTGTTGCAGTGTTAGTGTAACGGTTTACAGAACCACGCTGTGCAAGTGCTAGTAGCAAGTTTTCCAAAGTTGCTTCTGCTAGAGAAGTCTTTAGAGTTACCTTCATACCTGACTTGTACAACTTTGCTACGTCTAGAATTTGGTCTACCATTACCTCACCGAATGATGGGTCGAATGATAGTTCTAGACCGTTGTTAGTAAAACCTACAGATGTGTAGTTAACGTTGTTTGCAAGGGTATCCTTGTAAGACGTTGCTTCTACGAAATCTGGAGCACCAGCACCTGGGTTAGTTCCAGATGCAATTGTGCTGTTTACGTTTACACCGTAATTTCCTAAAAAAACTGCTGCAGCACCGACTACGATGTTAGCAGCATTTCCTCTTGTATAAGTTGCCATATTTTTTTCACCTCTTTTTCTTTAATGAAATATATGAGCGTGTGTTTCCTCTATATAAGTATAACAGCCTTTTAACTATTTACTTACCATTGTGTAGTCATAGTATAGGATTATCTTGTTACCAGCATAAGTCCTGGCTGTACCAAAGTTAATAATGTCACGAGTTTCCTGCAATTGAAATACCTTGAAATTATGAAATCTAAAATTTGGTTGAAGGGATTCACCTTCTACAGTAATTGAGCCTTTAGCAATACACCATTGATTAATGTCTTCTGCAGTCTCATCTTCATTATCCATAAGTCTATTAATCTTTTCAGTTATTTTAATCATGTTAATAATTGAATTTTCTGCTGTAGCATAAAAATAATATAATAATTCTTCACATTTAATATGTGGAAATGGACTTTTACGCATACGAAGCATACGGTCATATGTACACATTACGCCACCAGCAGGAAAATATTCTGTAAGGTCATTTATGGTTGATGGAGTTGTTGGAAAAAATGGAATTGAAGCAAAACCTAAATCTTGTAATTTTTCTTGTAAGTAAGCATTAACCCATAGCACAGGTGTATTTAAAATAGATGTAGTAGTCATTATTCTATTTTACCACCTTTCGATATCCATTCATAGCCAACTTTAACTCCAACACTTTTTCCTTGCTTAACTCCAGCAGGTAAGTTTTGTTTATATGTAATTGGATTTTGTAAATACTCCAGTACCCCAGAAACATACAAGTATGACTGTTGAAAATAAGTGTTAAAAAATTCATCTAATATTCTTTCAAAACTTCCAGATACATTATTTCCACCAGGGTTAGCAATAATTATTGGATTTTTAGTAAATATTTGAGTTCCATTATCATCAAATGATAATACTTTTGCATTTTTAGGTCTAATTGTAACAGGGGTTCCATTTTCCATTATTTGTGCTTTATTATAAAATGGTTCTTTTGAACCGTTTGCAAAAGAATTTGATTGACTAAAAGTATAATTAAAAGATAAACCAGAACTTTTAACAAAATATTCTAAATCAAATAATCTTGCTTCTGGAGAACCAGTTTGATACCATTCGTAAACGTGATGTAAGGTTTGTGGTTGTGTTCTAGCATTTGAATCTATAAAACTTTTCATTAAATCTATTGTAGATTGACCAAGATTATCTAAAAAATTATTTTCTCCTAATTTTATACCATCTAAAAATCCAACAGAATATTCTGTTAAATTGTTTAAATCACTAAATAAATTTTTAGAATTAAATGTTACTTTCACAAATCTGCCGCCTGATTTTCAGAACGTCTTAGCAAAAGTTTGTAGTGGTCAGTTTTTCCAAAAGCACCTTGAATTGGATTAAGTGTTGCTATTTCAAATAATGTTGACATTCCAGAACGAGGTCCAGCAGATTCATTATAAATAGATGTTGCATCAATATCACGAATGTTTGTAACTATAATGTTTGTAATTGAGTATAAAGAATTTGTTTGTGATTGTGTTAAATCATTTCTAATTCTTCCAGAAATTAAATTATCTATATTTAAATTTGCTTCTGAGTTAACATCTTTTTTATTTTTTAATCCACCAGAAGAAAAATAACAAGCAATTGTTCTATCTAAAACCCATTGTTTTTTAAGATTTCCATATGCTCCAGTTTCAATAATTGGATAATAAACATCAGCAAGTAGTGGGTAAGTAAAGTCTGTAGTTTCGCATATCATAGTAATCCTGGTTTAATGAGTGTTCCCTTATAGTTGCCAAGAATTTTATCAACAATCATATTTCCAGTGCCTTCCAAAAATTGTGGTGCAAACTTGACATCAAATGAGTCAGTGCTATATTCAGTAACAAATCTATTATAATAATCATTTTTACCACATTTAATATCTTCAATAAGCATTTTAATTGCAATTTCTATATCTGGTGGAACAGTTTTAAAACCAGCATCTACAATAAACATATAGTCATATCCTCTTGGAAATGCAACTGAATAATATCCATAAAATCCAATATCTCCAATACCAGTTGGTAAACGAGGTAATGTGTTTTCTTGTCGATTATACTCTTCATATTCCATACGCAGAATTGCTGAGTTATCTAAAGATGGGGCATATTGATATTGCCATACTGACTCTACCCCACCACGAGTAGTAATTGCCTCACCATTTGTAGCAGAAACATATGAATTGTCTAAAGTAAATGTTGTTGCTGTTGGAGTTGTGGTTATTGTAAATGTTCCGTTAAATTTGGTTGGGGTAACTCCAGAAATTGTAACACTTTGACCAGTTTGAAATCCGTGTGTAATTGTAGTTGTAAGTTTTAAAACACCGCTAGTTACATTAACGTTTTGAACAGCAATACCAATAGGGTTATTTTCTGCATTATATACAAGAAGATTATTTTCATATACTTTTAATACACGATTTACTGGATGCCAAATAGAAAAATAATCATTACCTTCTCCTGTACGTTGAATAACAAGTTTATGATTATAGAATGCTCCTCCATTTCCAGAACCTTCCATTAAATAAGTATCAATAATAGAACGAGCAATAATTTCATATTCTTTATATGCAAGAATATCTTCAGTTGTTGTAGCCAAAGTATTTGGGTCTACATAAGGTCTATAAATAGTTAAATTGTCTTCTAAAACAATTTCTCCATAAAGGTCTGTTTCATAAATTTTTACAGCAAACTCACGGTCAAACTGTGCTTTTGACTTAGGAATTACATATGTGAGTACTTTACTTGCACTTGATGTTAGAGTTGTTCTTTCAATGGAGTGGTCTACCAAATCCTCTACCTCAAAAATGTATGTTGCATTTGCAGTAGGCACATCCCAAGATGTTGAAATAGGATAAGGTGGGACTCTCAATACTTCCATTTAGCCAAACGCCTCCATTAATTCTTCTGGAGTTGCCAAACGAATGCCGCTTTGCTGTAACCAAAATTCTGCATGTTTATTTCCAACAATATTATAACCAATTTTAATGTTTCCATAACTATCTGCATAAAGATTTCTATTTGAAAAAACTGCTACCTTGTTTAGTGGTACTTCTATTTTTTCATTGCTTAATGGTGGAGTTGGCGAGTCAGCATCGGTTGTTGTTGAACCCATAACTCCATCACTGTTATATCCCAATGTTTGAACAATACTTTGTTTTGAGGTTGTTTCATTATTTTCGGTCATGCAAAATCCTCCTTAGATTTATTTTAATTATACCAGATAAAAGTAGAAAGGGAGTGGAGAAATAAATCTCCACCCCCATTCAAAGGTAACGCTAAACAGAATTACTCTGCTGCTGCGTCTGCATAAGCAACTGCATCTAGTTCTTCCCAGGCAATTCCGAAACGAACGAAGACAGTATACTCAATTGTATCCTTCTTTGGAACGTAGAAACGGTTCACAGTGATATCTCTCTGGAAGCCCCAAATACGGTTCTGTGGGAACGTTAGGTCAACGAATCCTGCAGGGTAGTAAGGAACTTCAAGAACAGGTACACCTAGTACACGAGTCTGACGTGCTCCACCGAAAGTCTGGTTTGCACCACCAATGAATTCGTTACGAGTATTCTCGGTCGAACCAATAGTAGAGTAAACTGTAGCATTGTTCCTAACAATGTTAGCAAACGTGTCTGTACCAGCGTAGAACTTTAGTCCATTTGTGATGGCACGGTATCTACGAGGCATAGCCAAGATAAGTTGCTGCATTCTTTCAGTTGTCCAATCGGTAAACGCTGTGTTAGTACCAACTAGTGTTGAGTTAATAACTTCGTGTGCACTTCCAGGATTGTTTGTAGGCTGAAGGCTAGGGTTAGTCTTCTCCTGATTAACGAATCCGTTCATAATGCTTAGGAACGAACCTGTTGAACCGTCACCATTGATGGCTAGGTCTTCGATATCGTTACCGAAAGCATTAGTCATCAAACGAACCAAGTGGTCTTCTAGAGCAGCACCCTCGATGTTATCTTCGAGTGACTCTGAAGAGACTTCCCAATCTAGACGAATCTTCTTTGTAGTTAATTCAACCTTCGAGAATGTAGCACCTGTGTTAGTATAAGTTGAAACACCTTGGCTTGCAGCACGAATAACACGGTCTCCCACGTTAATCTTCTCAAGTTCCATTGTGTTTGCTCTCATTGTAACTCTGCGACCGTCCTGTGCAAGTGTGGTTGCGTCCCAAACATAATCGATAAATCGTTTTGCCTGTTCAGGGCGTAGGATACCAGTACCTGGGTAGTTCGGACTCGCAGTTCTAGATGGGTTCACAGCATTGGCACCACTCAAATCACCAAAGTTGGCGGTTGGAGAGTTACCTAGATACAAACCATTCTGTGAAAGTGCTCCTGTACCATTGGTTGTTGCACCAGTAGCACCAAAAGTACCTTCTGCGTTTGGATAACCAGCGCCTGTAGCGGCTGGCATATTTTTGATAATTTCTTCTGACATTTTATTTTTCACCTCCTAGTGAGTTTATTTTAGTAAATCGGATGTTGTGAGGAAACTTCCGCCCCATACTGATTTTTCCACCAGTACTGGTTCCTGAATGACCTCACCGAGGTCACCAGACTTGCGGAAAGCGGTGTCTGCTTCTACAGCATCGATACGCTTTCCAAGATTTGTGAAGTCTGACTCTGCATCGGCAACTACTGCTGACACAAAACCTAGTGACTTCTTTAGTTCAGCAACTTCAGAAACTAGTGATGCATTTGCATCTGCTAGTGACTTTACGATTGCTGTAATGTCGCTAAAGGCTGTTGTAACTGTTGAACTTAGTTCTGTAACTGCCTTAGCAATTACTTCCTCTGAACCTGGAACAACTTCTTCTACAACTTCTTCTACATGTGTTGTTTCGGTTACTAGAACCTCTTCAACAACTTCTTCTGTAGCAGGAGTGTCAACTACAACTTCTGCCTCTGGAACGACATCTACTGATTCAACGTTTACGTTTTCATCGGTCATGTTATCATTCTCCTTTTTAATAATCTTAGAAGTATTAATGCCTTTAGCACTATCCACTAAGAACTTTACCATGTCAAGTTTATCATTGTCTGATTTCTCGACAAAACCTATGTTTTGCATTTGTGTTCCAGTTACTGGACTTACTGCAGACTCTTCTTCTGTGATTGTTACCAATCCTGATTCTTTGTCCCAGAATACATTTTCTAAAACTGCATCGGTACCCTCGCCTGTAATAGTATCAACACCGTCTACTTTTTCAACAGATAAGATATTTGCAAACTGATTTGCTGGACTATCAACAAGGGATAACTCAACCAAGTCATAGTCTTTAATAATTCTAATAGCGGAATCGCTTTTTTCGTCATAGCCATCATCCCACTTTTTCATCTTACCACCAATAGAAAATCCAGTAAGTGTGCCATCCAAGACTTTTTCCCAAGTATCTTGTGCACCTTTTGAAACATAAGCAGATACATATACACCCTGATAGAATTTCTTTTCTTCTGGGTCAAAGTATTTGTCTTCCTTAAATGCCACCATTTTTCCTACCGCTTTTGGCTGATGCATTTCACGGATGTTGCCACGGAATTTAGAAAAGGCTGATACGGATGCTTCTGGGGTAACGATATCATTTTGCTTGTCAATGTTATCAAGCGTAGCAAATCCAGATACAATTCTGCGTTCTGCATCTATTTTTGTGAGAGGCATAGAAATACGGACATTATTTCCGTCAATGTCAAAATGTGCCTTCTGAATACTCATAGTATTAATTATAGCCCCTTTTTATAAAAATGTTATATAAATGTTATTATACCACTTTTTTAAGAGGAGCGTCTCCCTTCACCCTTTGGATTTCTTCCAGCAGTTGTTGCAGTATTATCTGCTTGAGCCTGTTGACGGTCTCCATCACGAGTTCTATTTTGAGCATTGTTGGCATTTGAATCTGCTGCTTGTCTAGCAGTTGGCTGAATCATTGAATCACTTTCTCCACGTTCTGGCAAATTTAGAAGTTCACGAGCCTCGTTAGGAACCATAATTTGGTTCTTAACATAGTTAGTAAGAATCTGTGACTGAGCCAATTCATCTGTAAGAGTAAGTTCGTTAAACTTAAATTCTAAAATATCTGTCTTTTCACGAATAATTTTATTGAGAATTTTTTCAAGATTGCGTTGTGCAGGTCTAGCAACCTGTTCTTTAAATGTGCGGTCTTGTGCTAATGAGTCAGCAATTGTTGAAGAACTGCTACCACCCAATTTTGACAATGGTACTTGGTGAGCCACTAGGATGTCGTCACGGTTCTGTTCACGATATTTAGTAAACGAACCTTCTTGAACTCCAGCCTCAATAGGTTCCATTTTAAACTCAACCTTATTGGTTTCTGAATCTCCTGGAAGTGGAATATAAAGAGTTCTATGAGACTGTCCTTTAAGACCTGTTTGCAAGAAACGGAATAGTTTGTCTTCTGCTTCTTGTGTAAGTTGTGCACCTTTTAGTGTTACAATGTAACGAGGAACAGCCTTGTTATTAAAGTAATCAATATTGTATTGTGTAGCAAGCATGTCTCCAATTAATGCTGGCATAGCAGCAATTACGTCTGGAACACCATAAAAAGTATTTAGTGGAGAGTATTCTTTAATATGAATAATTTCATTTGGTCTTTGGTCTTCGGTAATATAGTTTACGTTTTTTGCACCAAAGTTACGAAAATAAACAACTTTATTTGCGATAATTTGAACATAACCATCACGAAGTCTACGAACACGCATGGTAGCCGCTGGAATATGTCCAATATATCCAATCTCTCCAGTTACTGTTCTTCCAACCTCGATGTATCCGTTACCCATTGTGTGAACATCTGTAAATACCTTTTCGAGAATAGATGAAAATGATTCATCTTGGTTCATGCTTTCTAGCCAGTCACGAAGTTGTACTTTAAGTCTTTCGATACGTTTGCGAGCACGAGCCATTTGGTCTGTTGTTGCTGCCTCTAATTTAAGACCAGTTTTATCAGAAATTATAAAGTCAAACCCTAGACCAACAGTATTCTCAACTTTGGCATCAATAGCCGCATGGTTTGCAAATGAAGTGTCGTAATAACTTGCTAGTTCATAAAGATTGTATGGTGGAGTAATGACATCAAACAATGCATATGCATTACGAAATACCACACCAGGATTAATAGCATTTGAACTTGCTCCATTAATACCAGTCTGAATTGCACCAGCAGACTCAAGATATGCGTCATCACCTAGAGCCTTAGCCATTCTAGAACTTCTACGTTTAAAATTGGTTTGCATACCGTTGAAAGATTTTATATCATCCCATGACTTGATAAAAGGGTCATAGTCAGCAAATTCATTCTTAATTACTTGTGCTTCATCTAGACGAGCAGGTGTATTTGCATATTCATAATAACTCATTAGTCATCACTTCCGTACAGTTCAAAGGTTTTCTTTGCATCTACAAGAGCACCCAAATCTGTTTCCGAAGGAATGTATCCTTGAGCCATTCTATCAACTTGTTCACTATGCTCTTCATCAGATACTTTGCGAACATTGGCAAAAAATATAGCCTGACCGTCTGGTTGACCTAGCCATGATGCTTCGTTACGAAGTAAAGCAATTCTTGATTCATCGCCTCTCATTGAGTCAATAGACAGGGCATTTCCTTCACCGTCTGTAAAGACTTTGCCAGAACGAAGTTGCCAAACATATATTCCATAGTCTGAGAATGGTTCCTTTACAACAGAAACCTTTGTTTTTCCGATTTGATTGGGCATAACTTGACCAATATCTTTTGTAGTATCAATATCCATAACCACTAGTATACCATATTATACAGGGGTTTGTGTAATTATTGTTTTTTTGACATCTATATATATTTTAAATTCAGGACTTATAGCAAGATTTAGTAAATTTGTATCAGTTGTATCAGTTGTAATATTACTTGGGGGTGTTGGATTAATTGCATCATTTCCAGTAAATGTATTAAATAGAGTTTGAATGCTATCAATTGCCCTGCTGTCTATTACTGAATAATGAACATTTTGCCAAGTTTGAGGAGATGTGTTGCTATATGCATACCATTGCAAGTCATCTACATTACCCCAAGTATTGAATGTGTAATATTGTTTTTGTTCATTATTTTCAGAAGCGTAGTATGCAAATCCAGCCAAAGTAAAACTACAGTTTGGATTAGAATTAATTTGAAAATATGAATCCGCTGCGGCTGGTTTTTCTGGAAATTTTATTCCTACAGTTGCCCATTGACCAGCACCTGCTTTATATTCAAAAAAGCCTGTTGGTGTTTGCGAATTTAAAGTATAAACACTAGCATCTGTAACCGTTATGTAAGTATTATCAACTTTTTTTTGAATCTTTAATTTATTATTGTTTGTATTTGTTGCAGTGTTGGTTCCTTTTAATATCATAATTCTATAATCATCAGAATTTATTCTCATTGTAACCATTTCAATACTTTCAGCATTTGTTATTGCTGATGACTGAAACCTGAAAATAATATATTTTATAGGATACCCACTTTGTGCATTTGACATTGAAATTTTTGCTTTTGCTGTTGCCATTATTCTAAACCAACCATTCTAATGCCGCTTTTATTGTTTAAATTTAAATATGAAGTTGATTCTTTTGTTATTAAAATACCAGAATCATTTTGATAATCAAATAATTGATTTTCATCAAGAGAGTAATGCTCAACTGGTGCTCCAGATGTTGTTGTAATTGTAGAAACATTATTGCTTTCAGTTGTTTTTGATGCCAACTCTAAATATTTTAATTTAATTGGTTTTGTATAAACATTAGAAACAAATTCTAAATGCATTACAACACTGTAATCAGTTATATCTATGTCTGATGGTGAGTAAACTAATGTATGGTCAATAAATTCATATTTTTTATTTGCCCAATTTAATTTTGCATCAATTATTTTATTTTTTGTAAGTGGTACTGTTGAAGAAAAAATTGATTCGGATAAACCTGATGAGTTTTCTTGAAAACTTATATATGATTTAATTAATTCATTTGTTGTATCATATTCTCCATCAACAATGTTTACATTTTCTGGATAATCTATGTTTAGTTGAAAAAATTTCAAATCTGGTGTATCCGAGTTTAAATAAGATAAATTTAATAAAGAAACTGAAGATTCCCAATATGATTTTGTTTTAATATCTAAAAATAAATTATCAAACAATTCTTCAACAAACAATGTATATGTTGCTACATTATCTTCTAAGGATGATGCTGGTATCATTATTCCATTTTCATTAAAATTTGCAATAATATTTGAAGAATTTCTAGAATTACATATTCCAAATTTATAGATTTTTCCGTCAAAGGTATATTCTGTTCCTAACATTCCTCCAACATAAATTACCAAATTGTTATCATTAAAAAATGATAATAATTCATAATTTGTTGAATTTTTAATAATATCTAAATTAATTCCTATTGCAATTTTATTATTTATTATTGAACTTGACGTTGAGTAGATTTGTGTGTCTACTCCATTGTAATTTAAAACATATGAAAGAGTTGAGCCAATTAAGCAAATTTTAAAATAATTTTTTGAATAATTATTGTATATAGTTAAAAGTCTTTGTTCGGTGCCCGATGATGCTGGTTTTTTTATAACAGCATATATTGATGAAATAGGCTCTGATAAAATATTTGTATTATCAAAATATATGTATCCATAAATATCGTCATAGGATGAATCTGGTTTTAAACTCATAAAATTTGTTGCCTCACTTTGTATTTCATACTGGTCAGACAGCCATTCATTTTGTGTTTTTGTTCCTAAATTTATTGATGGCAATTCATATTCTAAAGTACACAATGCATTATCTTTTATTGTTATATTTTCTAATATTCTAGCATTTTCCCATTTAGAAAAGGTTGGATAATTGTAATTCTTGCTATAGTTAGATGACGGATACTGAAAATGAAAAAATTCTCCATTATTCTGAATAGCCTGATTTTCTAAAATAGATGTTTTTACTGCTTGTGCATATAAAAGTCTTTGTTTTAATATTGATTCATTTACAACATAGCAATATATTGCAACTGTATCAACCTCTATTGAATTAAATTCATCATAATAATAAAAACCAATCCAATCCTGGTCTTTGTCAATATATGTCCCAGTAGTAGCAATTTTTTCTGGAAAAGAAATACTTTCATTTGCAGTATTTATGTTTATAAGTTTTTCTGCATTTATAAAAAGTTCTATGTTATTTTTTGTGTATTGAATATTTAATAGCATTGGTTTAAACCATTCTCCAACATAAACAGTTTTATATAAATTATTTATTTTTAAACCAATAAAAGAACCATCCACATAAACCCCATCATCTGATTGTAGAGGTCCTAAAATTCTTTTTGGACTTGTTGTATTTCCGTTTATTCTAATAAAAGTTTCAAAATTGTATGTTTTATTTATTCCAGAATCATTAAGAAATCCAAATCCAGGAAAAATTAATGATGGGGCATTGTTGTTTGTGAACAAGACTGTTGTGTTTGAAGAACCATAAACCATTGGAATTGAAGAATTTTCTGTACAAAGTATGTTGTCTTTTACAATATAATAACCCTTGTTGGAATTTGATAAAAAGTTTTCTGCAGGAATTCCATAAGTTTCATCTGTTGCAATGTCGGATGGTAGTTCTACTGGGGTTTGTCCAGAAGATTTACCAACAAATTTTAATGAGTTTTCTCCTACATCTATTCCATTAACTAAAAATGTTTTTTCATAATCACCGTCATAAAAGATTTTTAATCTTAGTTTTGCACCTGAAACTGCTCTAGTAAATTGTCCCGATAAAAAAAGCCATTTATTTTGTTCTCCAGCCAACCGAACATCTGACGCAACTGCCATCTGACCAACAAACGTTTCTCCTGCAGACTCATTTGCTGCAATCGAAGCATTAAAGTTAAGTCCACTAGTTATACAAAAAGTTGTTGAACTAATTACTTCTACAATTCCATCCTGGTCATAGGCACCTGGATTTGCCCCTGTTGGAACAGTACCAGAAACAGTAACAAATTGTCCATTAGTAAAACCATGGGGACTGCTTGTAAAATATTTTACTTGACTGTTTTGAGTGGTCCTCTTTCCAACTCCTGTAATTGATTTAGTTGTTCCTATTTGATAACCAACCCTTGCATAACGTATATCGCTTCCATATGAATATACATTAAAAGAAATATCAAAAGAGCCTGATTGCGAGGTAAAAGTTTCATCACTTATAAGATACACGCTTCCATAAATATTTTCCCCACCAATTTCTAACCCAACAATTTCTGTGCAAGGTCTATCTTTGCGTGGTAAAATTATGTTTTCTGGAACTATATTAGTAACACTATCGGCGTTAACATTTGTCCAATTTATTAAGTCTCTTCCGCTATCCGACATTAATTTAACATAATATGCTTCATCATCTAACGACCATAAGGCAGTTGGATGTTGAGAAGATATTTTTTGAATATATTTATTTGAACTAATAGCCATACTTACTATTCTATCACATAAGAAAATACCCTGCTAAGTTAATGGCAGGGTATTTTTTTAGTGATAACTATTTAATTTTAATCTCACAATAATCTGTACTGCAGTAACTTTCTCCAAGTGCCTCTAAGTTTTCTACTCCATCATAAATAGCAGAGAAATCAATCTTTGCTAACCTACCAATGTAGTAGTCATACTCATCTTCTGTAATTTCAGAATATGGTTGCTGTGGATAAACTGTGTTTCCCATTGGCAAGAAGGATACTGCCTTTAGTTGTCCTTCGTACATGTTTAAAACAGATGAAATGTGCTGCTTTTCATTTGTTGTATCAAATGATAGTGTTACTGAAACACCGTTATCTGACCAGTACTTCTGAGCGGTAGCGGCAAGGGCTGTCTTTTCAAATAGAGTTACATCTTTTTCTGCTCGCTTCTGTCCCGAAGCAATTGGAAAGTATACTACTGAAGTATTTGCTGAAACCAGGTCTAGTTCAATCTTATACCCTGCCGCTTTAAACAGGTGTAGCATTGGGTCTGTGTTACCAAAACGAATTGCTCTTAGATAAAACTTTCCGCCTGGACCCCAGTGAACACCAGGGGTAGCACCTGAAAGAATTGATACAGAACCAGATGGCTTAACGGTGGTTACACGAATTGATTCACGAACACACATCCACTCTGAATACTTATTATCGTAGTAACGAATCTTGTTGTATCCTTCGTCCATCCACTCACGAGTAGCAGGTAGACCGTGCTCGTCAGCGAACGATGCAATGCCTGTTAGAGATGTTCCAATTCTACGATTTCGTTGCATGATACCGTTAGTCTGTTGCCAGTGAGTAGGAAGAAGGGTAACAGTCTTTCCATACAAGTAAGCAAATTTAAGAGTACGCAGGAAGTCTTCCTTAGACTCGTGACGGTTTAGGTGTACTTCTACAAGGGTACATAGTTCGTATGACTCTAATGGCTGTTCTGCACACGGATTAAAGCCCATTACACGATAGTCCTTACCATCTGCTGGGTCTGCTAAACGACCAAAGTTACGAGCAACATCAAGCCAGATAAATCCTGGCTCACCATTGTCAACAATACGGTCTACATATTTTTCATAATCCATTCCAACTTTTGCCTCAATAGAGTTGTTTGACATCCAAGCCCATCCTGGGTTGTTTGGGTCATACGAGTTACGCTCTGGGAATGCTTCTGGATTCTTTAAATTTAGGAAGTCTTCATCTCCGTCTACCCCAAGTGCAAGTGTAGCAGAACGTCTGACATTACCTGAAACAACACAAGTACCAATAAGGTTAATTAAATCAACAATGGCACGAGCATCTAGGTTATCACCAACACGACCATTTAGTACATGACTAATGCGTTCATGTAGTTTGATTAGCGGTGCAGGACCAGAGGCTACGCCACCAAAACCTTTAATTGCAGCACCTTCTAGACGAATTTCTGAATAGTCAAATTTTTGAATGTTTTGACCTGCACGAAGATATGAGTTAATTAGCAAACGTGTTGCCTCTACCCAGCCTTCACGAGTATCTGGGATAATATAGACTACCTCTGGTTCTGTTGGTGCATAGATTGGGAAGTTTTTGTCTTTACCAAGGGTATCAAAGCCAACTCCAATACCAAGCATAAGAGCATCCATAACCCAAGCAAACAAAGCACCTGGGTCATTTTTATCTAGGTCCTTTGTTGATACCATAGCACAGTTTTGTAAAGCAGCAGAGTTACGTTTTTCCATTGTGAGAGGTGTTCCAAAAGTCCACATTCCACGACCTGGAGGTGTCCATTTTAGAGTAAACATACGGTCAAATGCTTCTTGTGCTGACTTCTGTGCCTTATAGTCATTCCATGGAAGACGATTCTCTTTTGCATGGTTTTTCTGGACAGAGTACATACCTTCAATAACTCTGCGTACAACTTCGTACCAGCGTTCTTTAGTTCCATCTTCTTTGACTCGTGAGTAAGTTCGAACAAAAGTAATTTCACCTAGTGCGTTGCCACCTGCATCCACGAATCCAAAGGGTGATTCCAATGATTTGTATTTTTCTACAAAATCTGTTGGTAGGGTAAAAGAAAAAAATTCCGACATAGCGTTTCCGCCTTTCCATAACTGTGATGTATAAAGTATATCACAGTTTTATAAAAAGTCAAACACTAATTTTATATATTAGATAAATTTTTAATTTGAGTTTCTAATTCTTCTACTTTTGCAACTAAAAGCACAATAGCATCATGTGCTGCTTTTAATGCTGCTGGATTTGCTAATCCATCATTTTCCCAGTAAGTTAATAATTCAGTTATTTCATTCATGGTTTATCCTTTCTTATGCCCAAGCACTTCCAACATTGGTAACAGTTCCATTACCAAGTGGAGTTATTTTTATGTAAGAACCAGCATTGGCATTAAACAGATAATCGGCACTGGTAGTACTTGCACTAATTGCTGGAGAAATTTTTACTGTACCAGTACCAGTCACACGAATAATTCCTCTGACGCTATAAATTGAATATCTAGAACCAGTTGTAGTAGTAGCAAGTACTGAAACAGCAGCATTGTTAATGTTTCTAAGTCTAGACACTGCTGATGCAGTTGCAAGGCTTGTTGTATTGCTTGACGTTGAAATTTCTTGATAAATAGTTGTTGTAGGTGAACCAGATACAGTAGTCAATAAGAACGAGTGACTAAATGCAGGTGTGGTTCCAGCACCAGCAGTTATAGAAGTAGAAACACTCAACTCTACTTCATATGTTGTCCCTGCCACTAGAGTTAATCCAGTTGTAGCAGTTCCAAATATGGATTTAGCAGTAGTGGTAGATGAGAAATCAACAGAACCGCTTCCGTCAGAAACATAGTAGTAAGAAGCAACATCAACTGCTCTACCTGTAGTTGCGTTTGGTGTTTTATAAAAGGCTTTTCCATCATACTCATTGGCACCTGCAATTGGCGTAGCAAGAACAAGGGTAGAGGTGCTATCAAAATAAAGTGGGCTAGTTCCAGCACCTGTTGCACCTTGTCGAAGAGTCAAAGAAGAAGTAAGAGTTCCTCCAGTAAAACTAGGTCCTGTAGGACCAGTAACTGTACTTGCTGCTCCTGTTGGTCCTGTAGGACCAGTTGGACCAGTAACTGTACTTGCTGACCCTGTTGGTCCTGTAGGACCAGTAACTGTACTTGCTGACCCTGTTGGTCCTGTAGGACCAGTTGGTCCAGTAGCACCTACTTCACCAGCAACGCTAAACTTCCAAGAACTGCTAGAACCAGAACCAACAAACTTATCTACCTGAACAAATATACCCATACCTTCTTCATAAAATCCGTTTATTACACCTTCAACATATTGTGCAGCATTAGTTTGAGAAATAACTTTAACTCTCATACCCAATGTGTAAGCACCAAAAGAAGTAACATCAAAACCTGCAGAACCAGTGGCAAATGTAATCGTAGATGTGCTAGTTATACCGCTGTATCCCACACCAGTACTACCTGTTGGTCCTGTAGGACCAGTAACTGTAGAAGCACTACCTGTAGCACCTGTTGGTCCTGTAGGACCAGTAACTGTGCTTGCAGACCCTGTTGGTCCTGTAGGACCAGTTGGTCCTGTAGGACCAGTAACTGTAGAAGCACTACCTGTAGCACCTGTTGGTCCTGTAGGACCAGTAACTGTGCTTGCAGACCCTGTTGGTCCTGTAGGACCAGTTGGTCCTGTAACTGTAGAAGCAGAACCAGTAGCACCTGTTGGTCCTGTAGGACCAGTAACTGTGCTTGCAGACCCTGTTGGTCCTGTAGGACCAGTTGGTCCTGTTGGTCCTGTAGGACCAATACCACCAACTTGAGTAAAAGTAATAATGTCAGTTCCAATAATAATAGACGTATTAGTTCCAGTGCCAACCGAGTTCATCATCCAGGATGTGTTAGCATTAACAGAACCAGTTTGAACCAAAAGAAAGTCACCGTCTTGAACTTGTTCAGAAACACTGTTATTATAATCTGTTGCACGAGTTAAAACATATGGAACAGATGCAGAACCTTGATTTGTTACTAAATAAATACCATTATGTAGTTGGTTTGTTTGATTTTTAACCAACAATCTTTCACCAGTATTGAGACTTCCGCCATCAACGTTTAAACGCCCATTTGCTGCAGCAGTTAGTGTAGCACCAACACCAGTACCGCCATCAGCACCAATAGTTCCTGATACATAAGTAGGGTTATCTGAAAGAATTGCTGTAGTTGCTTTATGAGCAGAATCATGTGCATTAGTATTTCCAGCAGGACCCTGGGCACCAGTAGGACCAGTGCTACCTTGAATACCTGTTGGTCCTGTAGGACCAGTAACTGTACTTGCTGCTCCTGTTGGTCCTGTAGGACCAGTTGGACCAGTAACTGTGCTTGCAGACCCTGTTGGTCCTGTAGGACCAGTTGGTCCAGTAACTGTGCTTGCAGACCCTGTTGGTCCTGTAGGACCAGTTGGTCCTGTAACTGTAGAAGCAGAACCAGTAGCACCTGTTGGTCCTGTAGGACCA
>Ga0304730_1000085_pt1 | contig 91664 bp, 87 predicted proteins | sample M_130628_MF_Meta_FD_190474 | JGI IMG/M metagenome (GOLD analysis project Ga0304730, IMG submission 190474) | Freshwater microbial communities from Lake Montjoie, Canada to study carbon cycling - M_130628_MF_MetaG (v2) (version 2) | ecosystem: Environmental > Aquatic > Freshwater > Lake | place... | reverse complement strand
AGATATTGCAGTTATTGTTTCTAATATTTGTTCTTTACTTGTCATTTTAATATTAACATTTATAATTATATTGATAGTTATAAACTCATTAAATAAAAAAAAATGAAAAAAAAAAACTATTGTATTGTTTATTATGAACTCCATATAAATACAATTTCTATTCAATGAGCACTTATCCATTTAGTTTCTGGCGTCGAAGTGATTTTTTGAAAGAATTAATGTCTCTTTTAGTAGAACCAGAATTACTCAAAATGCTGTTTGACAAATGGTTTTGTCCTAAATTTTATGATGTTTGTAGTGAATTAGAATATCCAAAGAAGCAACAATTTTGTATTCATCTAGTAGATACAAATAAAATATTTGATGACATTATCAGTTGGCACGCGCAACAACATGATTCAATTCAATATGGACTTGGTAGTAATGACTCTGATTATTTACTAGAAATACTTGCTCTTCGAACTTCTGGTTTTCAAGACGCTGTCATAAAATTGTCAGGCGAAACATTTACATATGAAAAAGATATTTTAAAAGAATTAGCACATTTTCAAAAAGAATATTTGCTGTTTGAAATTGACAAAACTATATGTTTTATAAACAATGAAGGTGATATTATATGTATTGTTGATAGAGTAGAACTCAATTTTGGGAAATGTTATATTTCTTTTCAAAATCTGTTTTTTCGATGGTAGGTATCTGAAGTTGAGTAGCCTTTTCTAGTTTACTACTTTCTTTATCACTTTTAACATATATTACTAATGAAGTATTTTTACTAACACTTGACATTACTTGTCCACCATTACTTTCTATAAATTCAGTTATTTTAGCATCTCTAAAACCAGTAATAACTATTTTTTTATCTTTAAAAATATCATTTTTAACTTTAGTAACACTTTTTTTTGTTAAAGTGTATGATGTATTTTTAAATATTTCTTTCACAAATGAATGAAACTGATTTAAACCATTTGCAAATTTGATTGCTGATTTTTCTTGAAATCCATCTACTTCTAATAACATTTCTGTTAATTCATCAGTATCTGAATATTTATCATTGTCTGGTAATACAATATCTGAATAAACATCTAATACTTTTTTAATTTTTTTTGAACCGATACCTTCTCCAAAAAATAATGTTCCTGCCATAAAGTCAGGCATTTTAATGTCATTCATAACAGTATCTATAACTCCATATATTTTATTAACCATTGTTTTTCCTAAACCTTCTATAAGATACATATTAGGGTCTTTATCATTTGCAGCTATAATTATTGAAAGAACTGTTTCATATCCATTGTCATATAATTTTGTAATAATTCCTTCACCTAAATATTTAACACCTATTTCTTTGAAGAAATGAATATTTTTTGCGATATTAATTAGTCGTTTAATTGATTTTGTTGGATTTTTTACATATATATCTACTTTTGTACTTGTCCATTCGTAATCCATTTCAGGCATATCTGGTTTATCAGAAGGTTTAACTACATCAACAATATATGGTATAACATCACCTGACCTGACAATTTTAATAATAGTTCCTACACCTATTTTGTTATCATATATATATTTAGCATTATGTGCAGTTGCGGTATCAACAGACACATCACCTTTTAAAATAACTTTATCAAATTTAACTTTTGGTTGTAAATAACCATACATTGTAGGGTTCCATTCAACTTTTTTTACAACAACATTTTTCATATCTTCTTCATTGTTCATTTTAAAAGCAATTGAATGTAATGGCATTTGACTTGTATGTTCATAAACTTGTGAATTATCAGTTATGACTATACCATCTACTACAAATTCAGAATCTACTACTCTTTTTTTTAATATTTCTATTAAATCATATTCTTTTTTTATTTCATCTATTAATGTATTCCAAACAGTTTTAAAACCCCAACTTTTTAATTTGTCTAATTGTTCCACTTGTGTATATCTAGGTGATAATATATTATAAGCTATAAATTGACCTTTTTTAGCAATACGTGTATCCATAGTTTTTACAGAAGTGATACACCCAATAACAGACCTTTCATTTTTAACATCAGCAAATGTTTTAATACTTTGAAAATCCTCTTTAGAAACTACTAATTCACCTCTAATACAAGTATTTTTTGGTATAGCATTTAATGTTTTTTTTGATACAAGATATTCTAACAAATGCTTCTTTGATGTTCCTATATCAGTTCCTTTTTTTGTAAATAAATCTACAACACCTTCATCATTTTTGTAAATCTGTATAGAAGTTCCATCTAATTTATCCATTACAACATACGGACCTTTAAATTTACTGATCCATGGTTCAAATGTTTTTTGTGCAGGTTTAATTTTATCTAATGACGGCATAGGACAAAATAATTTAACATCAGTTTCATTGGTAGAACTAACATTGACTTCAAACAAATATGGATTTGTCGGGTCTCTTTCTCTTAATACATCTACCATAGTATCATATGTATCATCTGACACTTCTGTATTACCTTCTTTTTCCACATATTCATCATGTAGTTTCTGTAAAACAGATACGAGTTTTTTAATAGTTATGCTATTGGCATAAGCAATAGGGTCTTTATTAATTTTGTTCATCATTGTATAGATATATAATAGTATAAATTAAATTATGTTTAAAATGTTTTTCATTCATTTTTTTTTGATAGAAAAAAAAGGTGTGAAAAATAAATTTTTTTATTCATTTTTTTTTCATTCATTTTTTTTAATTATGAAAAAAGTATGAATAGAACTGTTCTTGATTATATTGTTAAAAGAATTTTTTATCATCTTATTTTTTTCATCTCTTAAAAATTCATCATCACTAAAATCAGAATCAATAATAATGTCTTCAGGTTTGACTATATTAATTGTTGATTGATTGATACGTTCTTGAACACGTTCTTGAACACGTTCTTGAACACGTTCTTGAACACGTTCTTGAACACGTTCTTGAACACGTTCTTGAACATTTCCTTGAACACGTTCTTGAACATTACGTATATTCTGAATAATTTTATCACTATCAGACAAAACTTTTTTTGCTTGAAATACAGCAAAATCTTTTAATACTAAATTTATTAAAGGATTTTTATAAATTGATATAACATCTACAACTGCTTTAAAACTGTTTTTTACTATTTCTTTAGTTTCAGGTTGAACTATTTGTGTTCTAATAAGTTGTAATTCTTGAATGAAATTATCAACAGTTTGTAGATAATTAGTTTCATCAATATCATCTTTAGACAAACATAAAAAGTTAGAAGACATTTTTTATAGAAGATTATTTATATGAAATACAAATAATGGCTCATATATATAGAAAATCAATTTTTTCTTAATAAATTATAAATAAATGTTTTTGTAAATGTTTCTTTTATCATATGTTTTATTTTTATCACGATATGTTGTTTGTTCATATTTGTATGTTTTATGATATTTTTCTGTATTAGGAGATGTTTTTTTTTGATGTAATTGTGGTTGATCGTTATAAGGTCTGTTAGTGTATTGATTTTTGTTATCGTTCTCATTTTTATCAATACTGACAGTACTGCTTAAATAATTCCAGTTATAGTTGGATTCCTTTTTGGTATTATTATAAGCTTTTATAACTATCATTACATACTTACAAATTAAATATTAATATATAATATGTTAAAATATCAATTTTTTATAATTAAAAGTATTTATTCTGTTTTTTTTGCGACAGTTTTCTTTACAACAGTTTTCTTTTTAGGAGTTTCTTCTAAATTATTATCATCCTCTTTCTTTTTTTCAGTAACTTCTAATTTAACATCTTCATCCTTTTTTACAACAGTCTTCTTTTTAGGAGTTGCTTCTAAATTATTATTATCATTATTTTCATCTTTTTTTACAACAGTTTTCTTTTTAGGAGTTGCTTCTAAATTATTATCATTATTTTCATCTTTTTTTACTATTGTTTTCTTTTTAGAAGGTGTTTCTAAATTATTATTTTCATCCTTTTTTACAACAGTCTTCTTTTTAGGTGTTTCTTCTAAATTATTATTATCATTATTTTCATCCTTTTTTACAACTTTTTTCTTTTTACAAACTTCTGAATTATTATCATCCTCTTTTTTCTTTTTAGGAATTTCTAAATTTACATCTGTTAAATTTTCTTCTGTTAAATTTGCTTCTGTCTCTTCTACATAATCTCCTTCATCACCTTCATCAAATTCATCATCTTCATCGTCTTCTAAATATTTATCATTAAATGCTGGACTTAATACTTGTATTCTTTTAAGAATTGCAGACAATATTACTTTGAATTGTAAATGCACATCTGTAATATACATATATTTTTCTTTCAATGCAGTATATTGTTCTTCATTGCTCAATGTTTTATCATCAATTAATGAAATATCAAAATATTTATTATTCAATTCAGTGTATTCATTTACAACAGTTTCGTAATTGATTGCCATTTTGTTTATGTGTTTATTATATTCATTATTTGTTTATATTATCATATAGAAACAAAATCAATTTTTTTATGATATATTTCTATTATTTTAATTATCTCATCATTTGCTTCATCATCAGAACTAAATAATATTTCATTATTATTAATTGTTCTATCATTAATTGTCTCATTAATTATTATATTATCAATTGTTCTATTATCAATTGTCATATTTTCAATTGTTATATCATCAATTGTCATATTATCGATTGTTCTATCATCAATTGTCATATTATCGATTGTTCTATCATCAATTGTCATATTATTAATTGTTTCATCATTAATTGTCATATTATTAATTGTTTCATCATTAATTGTCTCATTAATTTTTTCATCAATTGTCATATTATCAATTGTTTCATTATTAATTGTCTCATTAATTGTTTCATTGATTATTTCACTATTATCATTGTTATTAATTTCATTAATAATAAAACTATTTATAATATCATACATTTTATTATTACTTTCATAATTGTCAAATAATTTATCATCAAAACAAACATTCTTTTTATTGATATTCGTATTTTCATAATTATTAAAACAAACATTCTTTTTATTGATATTCATATTTTCATAAATATTAAAACAAACATTCTTTTTATTGATATTCATACTTTCATTGTTAATATTTTCATTGTTATTATTTTCATTGTGAATATTTTGAATAAACTTATTCGTAGCATTAATATCTGTTTTTTTACTAATGATAATACGAGGTTTATAAATCATAATAACTGTATCTTCTGGATAATATGTAAATTTGTTCATATTAATACTGTTCTTCATAATATTGGAACTAACTATAACAGCATTATGTTTTTCAAATATTTTTTGTGATTTTAGAGATATATCATGAATATCACATATATCATCTGATATTAAAAATGTATATACATCTTTTGTCAATTTAATATTAGACACAATATTATTATTATCATTTCTTAAACATTTTATCCAACGATTTATATCTAAACCATTTAGTATTTTATTCATATTAATATATTCTTGATTTAATACATTATTTTTAATTTCATTAATGTGGAACATACCTGTAACTATATGTATGTCTCTATTTGATGCAATATAAGTTACATCACCATATGTAAATTTTCTCATATTAGCATCTAATAAGTTATTTTTATTATTTTTTACATTGTTAATTATATTATTTAACTGAATTTTTCTTTCTTTGATATTACTAATACCTGTACTATCTGGTTCCAACTCAACATTGTAAACAGAAACAATTGTACCATCAACATTTATATTTACCAATTGCATATATTTACGAATACTAATATTGTCATCACTATCATTTATTTTTGTTTTAGGTGACCTATATAGAATATTATCTTTACAACATATTTCGATATTTGAAGTTTGTAAAAAAGAATGTCTAGACACTATTAGTTTATTACAATATTTATTATCTTTATAATCTTCACAAGTGCTCATATAAAAACTGTTATTTTGTTGAACTTCAATATCTGGATAAAACTCGAGATATATGTTTTTATTTCCTATAACATTATTATTATATTCATTTATCTTTTTTTTAAAAGCATTAATTAGATCCTTGATAATATTAATACCATATATTCCTTGTATACATAACACATCTATATTGTATTCAAAATATTTATCCATAAAATATTCAACAATACCTATTATTTTTTTCTTTTTATTAATTGATTCATCCAAGTCAGCAAATAACGTTGATATTCTCAATTTACAAAAATCTCTATATGCATCATTCTTATTATGTTTTGTATTACATAATCCCATTTATAAATTATATGTATATAATATATTCTTGCGTTCAATATATTTAAAAGAACATATATGTATATAATATACGATGAACGATAATTATGTATTTCTAGAAAAACACAGAATAATTAAAACATATTTAACAAAAGAAGATGCTTATTATGATTTTGAATATATTTGTAAAAACAGATTTAATATATACAATGAAATACAAAATGATTTGTTTAAAAATAAAAACACATCCTTTAATAATTACAATATATGTGATAAATTATGTTTGTTAAATATTAGAACAAATAATGATAACGATTTATTAGAAACAGATGTATATAAATACGGTGTTAATGGTATTTATAAAGTAATTAATGATAATAAAAAAGATAAAAAAGATAATAAAGATAATAAAGATAATAAAGATAATAATGATAATAATGATAATAAAAATAATAAAGATAATAAAGATAATAAAGATAATAATTATGTAAAAAATAATAAATATAATAAAGATAATAATGACAATAATTATGTAAAAGTTAATAATGATAATAAAGATAATAATTATGTAAAAGTTAATAATGATAATAAAGATAATAAAGATAATAAAGATAATAATGACAATAATTATGTAAAAGTTAATAATGATAATAATTCTGAAACAATTTTTAAAAAAAGAAAAGAACCTGTTGTAATAAAAACACGTGAAGAAATAGATTTAGATATTCAAATTAATAAAGATAAAGATAATTTTGAAAAAGAATTAAAGTTAATGGAAGAAAAACTAAAACAAAATATAGCTATATATGAAAATGATATAAATGTATATATAAACTTATCATCACAAATCAAAAACAAACTATTAAAAGAAAAAAATCTACCTTTGTTTTTTATTAACAAATATTATGTATTCAAGTTTATGGAAGAAAATGATAATGTAAACAATTATGAACTATATGTTTCTTTACAAAAAATAATAGAATATACCGAAAATAATAATATTGATAATTTATTAGAGGAATTAATGGATGAATTAACAGATGAAATAACAAATAATTTATGTATGAAATTTATTGAATATTTAAACACATTAGACATATATTTAAAAACTGATAAGAAAATTCACGAAGAATTAAATGACAAATCACCAGAAAGTATTTTTGTTAAAGATGTTAATATATAATATATATAATGACAGAAAAAAATGTTAAAATGGTTGAAATTAAAAAATATGAAGGTGGAAAATACACTGCAGACAATTATGTTAGACCTGAAATAATGCCTAATGATTTTATTAATCCTCTTGAACTTAAAAAGAGACTAAAATATTACGATATTGTATATGATGCTATAAATTTGAGCAGTGGAACTCATATACAATATGTTGAATTATATGAAGGTAACTTTAGGTATAAATCAGGAGGTATCATAATAACAAACAAATATCCAGATTATATTGTATTATCTAATGGTAGATCATCTTGGTCGGTTCAATTAAAAAATAACATTATATTTAAACAGAAAAGCATTCAGGATATAATTACTATTTATGAAAATATTATATATAAAAAAAATATGACAATTGATGAACTAAAATATAAGATTAAAATGCTTGGAAAACAATAATATATTTATTCACATATAATATTATGAGTTGGTGTGGAAAGATTATAGAACACAAGCAGAATACATATATACCTGTTTATAAAATAGGTGAAGGGTCTTTTGCACAAGTATGGATGGTATATAATGTAAAATTAAAACAAATGTTAGCTATGAAAATATTTAATTCAAAAGAAAAGAAATCAGCACAAAAAGAATATGATTTATACGAAAAATTTACAAAAATGGGTATCCGTAATATAATAAAAGCATATGCATATTTTACATTTACAGATAATATTATGATAGTATTTGATTTAATGGCAGGTTCTTTATATGATGTAATTAAATATCACACTTTTTCAGATGATGATATAAATAAAATTGCAAAATCTTCATTGGAAACATTAGATGATTTACATACAAATAATATAATTCACGGTGATGTTAAACCAGAAAACATATTAATATATGGACAGAACACAATACATAAAGAACTGTTAGAAAAATTATCTATCAAATCATCTAATAAAAAAATATCAGAAACTATCAAAGAATATATGTATAAATATGATTTATCAGATTCAAGTTCAGAATCTAGTTCTGAAACCGATAGTTCTGAAACTGATAGTTCTACTTGTGGAACCGATTTAAGTAGTGAGATAGATAAATTGTCAATAAATTTTTCTAAAAGTTCTAAAAGTAGTAGCAGTAGTTCTAAAAGTAGTAGTAGTAGTTCTAAAAGTAGTAGCAGTAGCTCTAATTATAAAAAAACTTTATTTAAAAATCACTGTCTTATTTTAGACAAATATCTTTTGAATCCTTCTACGAAACTGTCCGACTTTGGTAACAGCATTAATGTCACTGATTTAAATAAACCACCAACAATACATACAATTTATTATAGGTCACCAGAAATTTTATTAGGATTACCCTATGACACTAAATCTGATATTTGGGCATTAGGTTGTACTCTTTACGAAATACAATCTAAAAAAATTCTATTTAATCCAGACAAAAGTTCCGGCGATGAAAAAAGAACAATTATACATTTAATGTATTCTGTTCTCGGTCCATTTCCAGAAAAAATGATAGATGTGTCTCCATTGAAAGAGATATTTTTTACTAATAAATATTTACTAAAAGGTAGTTCTTACATACCTTTTTCAGATAATGTTTTTTTTAAATATATGTATTTATTAACTATTGACCCACAAGACAGACCAACAGCTAAATGTTATTGATATTTTTATTAGTTACGTTTTTTTATAACCCCATATATTATTATTAGAATAGGGTATGTCTTTACTTGAAACACGTGATAAATTTTCATTCTCAGGTTTTTTTGAATCTCCAGAACCTGATGATACTGGATATTTACTACAATTACTTTCTATATTGGTAGGATAATTGATAAAACCATCGTAATTGGCAATAGCATATAATAATCCCTTCGAATTTTGATGAACAGTTGACATCTAATAGTAAATTGTTGTTTATTAAAGATAATTATAACACTCCCTAATATATATAATTTTTCAATTTTTTTTGATGCTTTATTTATATATAGATGACATTATTATATCAAATACATATAACCGACATTTTTGGGACTACTGAAATAACAAAAAACACACCTATAATATTCGTTAAAAATGTTCCTAAAATGTATCTAACACATATTATTAACAATATATATGATGTTAATATAGATAAATTACATAATGATATAGAAAAATCATTATCATTTATAATTTACTTTATACCAGTGTCTCAAATTGTTTTAAACAATGACAAAAACAGATGTGATTTGATATTGGCTAATACTAAAATTATACAAACAAGTAATAATTTTAAACATATTGGTAAAAATCGATGGATAGGAGGATTTAACACAGGTCTAGATAACAATTTTAAATCATTAGGTACTTACTATGGAGAACCTAAATATTATGTTCCTGTATTTTCTTCAATATATATTGTTCCACTTAATAACAATAATATTGAATATACTTATATTAGTTCTGTCAAAGAATATGGACATTTTATGTTAGACAAATATAAATTTAATTTAGATAAAACTAAAATAAAAATGATAGATAGTATGGGAAACATAAATGTGTATCATACATCAAACAATGTTATTAAATTAGATACAAATTGTATTTATGAGGAAGACAATTATGGTAAAATAACACAAAATGAATGTAATGCTACTGAAAAAAAATTATTCTTATTAGAGAACCCTAACCCTTGGTATAAAAATATAGAAGAAACACATAAAAATGATGAAATATATGATATTTTAGATGAAGAAGATAATAATATTAATAACAAAATTATATGTATAGTAGGTATATCCATTATTGTTTTACTGTTGTATAAAAACATTACCTAGTTATTCTATATTCATTCTTTGGTAGTTTTAATTGTGATACTATCTCATCATTTGTTAAAACAATAAATCTATTATATGTTTTTACATAATGTCTATTGTAAAGATAACACATCGCATCTAATTCATATTTAGGACTATAAAAAGGATTATCTCTGTCTCTAAATACAAAACTTATTTTATCTATATACAAATCTATTAAATAACATTTGTTTTCTACTAACCAAATGTAAAAGTCAGCAATATTATTATTATTATTATTATATGTATTTTTATATATTTGATATATTTCATCTCTATCTCTTTCACTTAAAATAGCTTCAAGACTTGTGTTTTTAAGAGTATCTAATAAATGATAAGAAAAAGCAGGTTGTAATTCAGAACTCAAAATGTTAGTATTCTTATATCGCTTATATCCATTTTTAAAATATTTATAAAAATCTGTACAATGCCTACCACCTATGTATTTATCATTATCTATTTCTATTTTTATATATTTATTATCTTTAAAACCTCTTTGATAAGTGTTTTCTTTATTACAATTTGAGAACTCCGCATATATTGTTGCATAAGGGACATCAAAATAATATGCTATACTAGAAATATATTTTATGAAATTTTCATCACCTAATATGTCATCTATATTTGATTTAGATAGTTCTCTGTAATAATTAACATCTATCTTGTTTATTCCATCTTTTTCATAAATTTCTATCATAAATAAAACATATTTATCATATATTGTATATAAACTAAAACCATTTGAAACTTTAGAATGATAAACGTGTTGATACGGACCAGTACTGTCATAATATTCAGCAATGACATATAATGTTTTATCATTAATTATGTTTTTAATACGAAACATTTTATCACAATATTTATTAACAAAATAATCTGCCTTATCCTTTAATGTTTTACCTTTTGGTAAATCTATTTTTAAAAAATCAATTACTTGTGTATCTTTTTCTAAAATATTTCTTTTATCAATAATTATTTTACCACTATTTTTTACCCATTCAAATTCATATTTTTTAACAACTATGTTTTCAAACTCATCATCTATATGATAGTAAGGACACTTATCATCTTTTGAAACTAATTTTAGATTTGTCAATGGAGGTAATATTATTTCTTCTTCTTGAACAAAATGTGATATGAGTTCTAAACATAAACCAACACCTCTTATATTTTTAGGTATTTTTATTTTTACTAATATGAAACCAAATTGATATAATGGTATTTTATAAAACGGGTCTCTTGTTGTAGAAGTAAATCCTTTTTCAACATATGTGTCACCTATTTTTAAATGACTTAAATGGTCATCTGTCTCAATAAATCTATATAAATAATAATCATTGTCAAATGCCGGTGCTTCTAATACATGTTTCCACACCTTAATTATATTATCTTCTAAATAATCATTATAGTATCCAGTATTACTTCTTAGATATCTGTTCATAAAATAACTTCCTTGTATTGTATAATATAACATTAATCCATCCATATCATTTTCAATAATATGTTTTTGATGTTCTAATAACACCTTACTTGATATATCGTTTTTTTGTATTTTAAAACATATATCTTGATAATCTTTAGTCAACAAACTATCTTTGTAATCTATATATGGAACAGATATATGTATAATACCCATATTTAGTCCTAGTTTTAGAATTTCATCCTTTGAATAATATGGTTGTAAATGTTCTGTATGTGATATAAACGATTTTCTCATACAAGTATATGTTTGTAGATTTGCTATAGGTGAATACCTATAAAACACATCTAAATATTTTTCATACATTGTTTTCATATCAAGTTGTCCAATAAATTCAAATATCAGTTTAGATTTTTTAATGTTTTTTTCATTAGATAATTCTTTAATAGTATTCATAATAATTTCATCTGGAAATCTGTAATTTTGTTTAACAACCCTTATATAAACATTTCTTTTTTGTATTAGATAAATATTTGATACAAACACATCATATAACGGTATATAATCGTCATTTGATGATACCATTGTTTTGATTTCTTGTACAGTTAGTTTTGTATTTTTTAATTCTTTTTCTGTTGGTATTTTGTATCTTAAATAATATATTTCTTTAATAGCATCTTTAATAGGTATATCTTTTATGGAACCATCTTTTATATATATTAGAGGAACTGACATGAGTTCTATATAAATATATAATACAATAAAAATTGAAATATTGTATATATTGTTATATTTTATCATACAAATAAGTAAAAAGAAAAAATTTAAAGAATCTAAAAAATGTCTTCATCTAAACAACATACATTGTGTAAGTATCATGATCAATTTGGACATCGTTCATCAACATTAAAATTAATTAATTGTATAAAAATACGCGAATTTACACAAGATAGCATTGGATGTATTGTGAGATATTGTTGTGTAGTTCCAGATGAACAAATCAATGAAGCTTTTAATACATGTGAATATTGTATTAGTGTTGTAAAAAGTTTGTATGGCGTTGCGATTGTTCCATCGCATAAAATACTGATGGATACGATAATGAGTTCTTCTTTGTTGTACAATGATGTTACTGAAATTATTTGTGGATATCTATTATTTGATGTGCAACCAACAATGGTTTTACAGATACATTATGACGCTAAATTAGCTATGACATATGGATCAGAAGGACGTGTTTTTTCATATCTATTTGAATTACAAAAATCACAAAAAAGATACACATTTCCTATAAAAGATATTAAATTGTATTGTGATTGTAATAGTAGTAATAAAAAAGGTCTATCGTATTTAGAACATATTCAACCAATTCCACATGCTTTAATTGAACATATATTTGATAATAAACGTATCACAGAAATTAGATATAACATGTCTGATTGTTCACAAAACATAAAACTCCAATTAAATATTTATGAGCATATGTTTATATGGAATAATATGTTTATATGGAATAATATACTTAAATTGTTGCTCATTATATTTGTAGATTTTCCAAAATATAAATCTCTCATTCGTTGTTTCGACCAAATATTAAGTACAAATGATCCAGTTATAGAAACATGTATTATAATAAGTTATTTGAAATCACAAGTTAAATCAACTGATAAAATAATGTTAAATGGTGATATAATTCAAAAAGTTGTTAGTTGGATTATTGATGAATTCTATAAAAAAACAGACCATGTAGATATACCTGAAAAGGTTCGTAAACTATTGTTGGAACAGTCATGGATTTGTTATGAATGCCATGCATTTTCACCTCATTTGAATCAATTACAGTGTTCTACTTGTAGTACACCAAGAATAAATGAAGCGAGTGATTGGAGATGTGGAATATGTGAATTTGACAATTCTATCAAAGAACCAAATTGTGCTATGTGTGCTAATTTACGTGATTTACCAATTGTACAGGAAGATGTATCACACAAAGAAACATCACAAGAAGAAGCATCACAAGAAGAAGCATCACAAAAAGAAGCATCACAAGAAGAAGCATCACAAGAAGAAGCATCACAAGAAGAAGCATCACAAGAAGCTGTAACAGTAGTTGCTAAAGCATATATAGAATGCAATGCATGTACATTTAAAAACGAACTGGAAGCAGAAATATGTGCAGTATGTGAGACACCATTCTAAAAATTAGAATATATGTTTTTTTTATTAGAGAACTGATAATAGTTCTAAAAAAATTGAAATATTGTATATATTGTTATATTATTTATATAAGTAAGTAAAAATTAAATTTAGTTCAGTTATCTCAGTTCAGCAAAAAGAAAAAATGTCTAAAGAATCATCCTCAAAAAAACAAATTCCTAAAGTATTATCTGAAAAAGAACAAAAATTAAGTCATAAAATTAGCGATTCATGTCATTGTATTGGTTGTAAAAAATATCCTCAAATTGGATATCTGTGTTTATTTAATAAATGTTTAAAATTTTCAGAAATTAATTCTAACGATGTTGGTTGTTTTGTCATGCATGAACATTCCATTCCAGATTATATTATTAGATTGGCTTTTAATAACTGTAAACATTGTATAAAAATTTTTAAATCATTTTATCATATGGGTTACATGCCATCTGTTCAATATCAATTAAAAAAAATAATCGCAGTTTGTCCATTGGATCAAGATAGTTGTAATTTAGTAGCAGAATATGCATTAAATAGTTTCAATCCAATATGGTGGATGTCGCAATTTAGTAATATTGGTATTCGAGTACATTGTATATATCTAAAACATATTATAGAATATTCGAATGTTCTTCCAATACAATTTACAGAAATAATGCGCTATCCTAAAATTCAAAAATTTAAAGAACCTGTGTATTGTTCTCACATTCCATTTCCAAAAATCATTGAACCATTGAAATTTGAAACTAAACACCATAAGGTATTGTATATTATGATTCCAATATGTGCGCGTAAAATACATGATATGGCAATAGGTATTTGGGAAATAATATATCCACTATTACTCGACATATTTAAATTTTTTCCAAATTGTAAGTCTTTCTTCAAATGCTTAGACCAAATAATGTCTATTCGTAATCAAATAGAAATAATATGTATTATTAAAGAATATTTTACAAAATCCAAAGAATTTTTTAACGTGTTAGATACTCATATGGTTATAAAAGTTATAGATATGATTGTTCAAGAATTATTTAAAGGAACAGTTCTTGAAAACATCCCTGAAATAATTCTTAAACTATTTGAAGATGTAGGTTGTAATTATTTAAGTAAATTGTATCCTAAAAAATGCGCAATGTGTAAAAAAACATCTTAAAAAATTGAAAAAAATATTATATTGCTTTGCTTTATTTATATAGAGAATTAAAAATAAAAAATGGCTTCTTTCTTGAAATATCTACCTGCATCTTTTGAACCAACGGGTGTTGTAATATATGGTGAAGGTAAAATAGACTTTAAAAATTTGCTTTTAGGAACACCATTCGAACCATTTATAGAACAATTACGTTTAACACTTTTTGGTGTTTATCCATCTTCAGAAAATTTATCTGTAGAAATTTATGATGCAACAAATATGTTAAAACCTATATGTTCTATAATTACTGACTATGTAGAATTAGATATTTTAGCGTCACCTTTAGTAACAATAGATATGTCTATTTTTTCAGAACTACCTGAAGTGTTAAAAAATATTATTATAAGAATACATAATTTACAACAATCTGAATATTATAAAGAAATACGTGATTTGTATAAATTTCCTGAATTATTAAAATGTCCTCAACTTGCTCAATGTTTTGAAATACAATATCAATGGAACAAAATATGGTGTACTTATATTTATGCATTAAATATAATTAATTGTGACTCAGTTTTAAACATATTAAAACACGTTTTTCCAGAAATTACAAAATGTTTATTAAATATGATGTCTACAAACTATATTGATATGCCTAGAATAGTTATAGATACTTTATCATATATTGATAAAACATCTGTGACAACAAATCATTATGATCCAGTAATTAAAACATTACGTGAAATGTATCTAGAAAAAAGATTTTGTTTTCCTGAAGTAACAAATTTTATGAAAATGATATTAAGTCGACTTATCGATAGTATTGATGAGTTAGATGTTCTACCAAATATTCTGCAATATTTAACACATATTTAATTTATTTCTATCATTATAATAAATGACATTTATTCCATACGTTCATTGTAAGGTTGATGAAAATAATTCAACCACTACTGTTTTAACTGCAAATAGTACATATATTGGATCCCGTATGGTATAATGGAGCATTTTGGTCAATGATATAATTTAATATTTGTCTAATATATATGAATACATATAAAATTTGTAAATATTCACATAAAATTAATGTTAGTGTAAAAAAAAATGATTTTAACAAAATAGATATATACAATGATAAAATACAGAGATATAGTTCATTGATAGGAGGTTCTGATAAAATACCATTTATGAAAATATCTGAAGGAGAACCAGTTAAACAAGAACTTTTACCTGTTAAACAAGAAATTGTTTCAAGAAAATATGTTCCACCTCGAAAAACTCCCCTTGATTATGATTATGCTTCTGCAGCTTCTGCACCTATTGTAAAAAAAGATGTTTTATCTCTAGATATAGAAATTGATAAATATATAAGATGTATTAAAAAAACAGAAACATTTTCAGAGAAACAAGAATTTGAAGAATTTAAAAAACATTTTATGAAACTTCATTCAACAAATGATGAAATCAAAATAAATTTTCAAACATATATGGAACCATTAACTCTAGTATATACATATATTCTAGATAATATAGATAAAATAGAAATTAAAGTTGATCAAGATAAAGTAAATAGTGCGAATAAAGCAAAAAGAGAAATATGTAATTTTATTTTTAAGAACGAAGATTATGTAGTTGAAAAAGATAGACTATCAATTGTTGATTTTGGTGGTGCACAAGGTATTTTTTTAAGTAATTTATGTACTGAATTAAATACAAACCGATGTACTGTTATTGAATCAAAAGATTCTGGATTTATTTATGATGATAAACTAAAAAAAGATAATGTAAATATAATATTTTGGGATAATTTAAAATTTGATGGTATAGCAGATAATTCGGTTGATTGTTGTTGTGCTATACAAGTTTTACATCATTTAAGAGATGAAATAATTAGAAATGTTTTAAATGAATTTTATAGAATTTTAAAACCCAATGGTGTTGTTTATTTAATAGAACACGATTATAAAAAGGAAATACTGGCTAATATTGATTCAGACCATCATTTATATTATATAATGAATGACCAAATTAGGTTAATCAAAGACAAAAAACTTAATGGTATTAAAGAATGTGTTAAAAATTTTAAAGAATACATTAAATCATATACAAGTAATTATAAACAAAAAGAAGACTGGAAAAATATAATGAAACATCATAAATTTACTTATATAAAAGAACAAAGTAGTATTATAAAATATAATGGAAGATACTTTAGTATATATAAAAAAATTTAACTCTTAAAAACTAGGTTTCTTGACAAGTCATTAGGATCTGACCAAAAGCAGAGACCTGATAACATTTACCTAGAATATGAATGTGTTGCTTAATTACTGTTTTACCAGAAATAGTGTAACCAACCACTTTTGGAGGACACACAATTGTGTGAGGAACTTTGAACATTTTTGATTTTTATATGAAATATTTAATAAACGTTTCATATAATAAATTAAATTAATTTTTTTAAGACATACTACCTAACATAACAGCACCCAGTAAATTCGTTTTTGTTAATTCAAAGTCTACCTTCTTTAGATATGCTTGTAATTCTTTCTTATTTGGTATCTCATTTGTATATGAAGACTTGTACCATTCTCTAAATATATCATATAGATATGTAAATCCAACTGTGTCTTTTCTATTATCTGTTTTCTTAATATTGGATTCAATAAATTCCATAAATATATCTGTATCCATTTTATAGTTCTTTGTAAATAGTTTGACTTTATCTGGTTCAACATATTTATATTTTTTACCATTAACACCTTCATCATATATCTTGTAATATTTTGTTAAAATTAACCACATAAATGCTTGTGTCCATTTAGGAAACTCTTCTTCTAGACTTTCATCTTTCAGAAACTGTAATGGTCCCACTGGATTTGCATCAACCATTTTTGATTCAAATGGTGTTGCTCTCAATCGTCTCCATGTACCGTCATCACTAGATGGAATATTAGGTAGATTATTACAAGTTAAAATCCATTTAAACTGTGGTACGTATGTAAAAGGGTCTCCATATAATGGTCTTGCTTGAATTGTATCCTTACCTGACAATTCTTTCATCACACCTACAAATATTACATCATTGTGTTCAGGTTCTTGAACTATAATTAATCGCTTTCCATACTTGTCTGCTAATTCAGGTGTTGCACCACTTGAACTTCCTCGTTTTCTTGTTAAAATAGTAATAGGAACAACACCGAAATACTGTCCCATAATCATTTGTATCAAATTAACAACTGCAGACTTACCGTTTCCACCGCTACCTGTCCAAATATGAACTTTCTGATCAGGTATTCCTCTAAATACAGATGCTATTAATGTTAGAACATAATTTTTCATATCTTGTTCTACTTGAATTTCTGAAAAGAATTTATCTATTTTAGCAAACACTGGTTCATCACCATTAAATTCTTTCCAATCATATCCAACAGACATTGACACATAGTCAGACGGTAATCCATCTCTGAAACACATTTCTTTCAAATCATATACACCATTTCTAAAACCTATCAAATAAACATTACTATCTAATTTCTTTTGAAATTCACCGTCAAAAAACAAATTTGAACAAGCACTAATAACACAACTTCTAAATTTAACATCTCCTAATTTTTCAAATGTTTTTTGTATAGTATTATGTTGTTTGTATTGCGCATCACCATATTTACCATCACCGCTTTTCAAATGTTCTCCTACCTTTTCGTGCCAGAAAGTTATAAACATTTGTCTTAATTCATCAGATATTAAATTTTCTAATGTGTATGCTGACTGAACAATTACCCATTTATGATTTTGAAATTCATACCATTTCTTTTTTTCAATATTAACACATACAAAACGGTCTTTATACAGTTCATATACTACTTTTGCTATATCAACGTGTTGTTGTGTTTTAGTATTCTCAATAATATCTTCATTAATTTTGAATAACATTTCATACAGTTTTTTATGATTATCTATCTTTGCCCAATGTCTTAATGTTTCTATTGAATAGAAATTCTCAAAGTTTTCAGCATCTTTCCATATTTTTGCACACATTTCTTTTTTTTCTTGTAAACTCATTTTATTTTTACCTTTAACACTATAATTAACAAAATCAGAATATAAAGATGTGTCTACTGAATGAAGAGCATATCCTATTCGTGCCCACATATTAATGTCTTGTAATCTTTTCACACTTAATATACCACATATCTTTTGACTAATAGCAATATTTTTAAGGTCTTCTCTTGTCTTCTTTTTTGGTCTATCTTTAGGTAAATCAAATTCAGATATTATTTCTTCTTCTGAATAATCTGTTGAATCTGTTGATTCTGTCATCTCACTTTCCACGTATTTTTCATTCATCATTTCATACACTTCTTGAACTTTATCATTTAATTCATTATTTATTAAATCATAAGATGCGTCTTCATCATATTGTTGATTAGAAAGTAAATGAACTAAATCTTCACAACTATGATTATTATCATTTTTATTCATATAAGCATTGTATGTTAAAGTTGCATTATAAGTTCCCCCATATTCTTTTGACCCGTACATTATTAACCCATTTTTCTTAATAACTGATATGTCAAATATATCATTATTGCTCCGTTTAACCCCATATAAGAAAGCATCATTATCAATATTCATTAAACTAATTAAATGATTAAGAACATAGTATCTATATTCTTTTTTTAGTGGTAAATATGGATAATATATTTTAAACCCATCAATATATATATTTCCTGTTTTAACTGTAGGTTTATCTTTTTCTAAAACAATTGTTTTCAATTGTTCTTCTCTAACATCAAAGGTTTCATTTATAAAATCATTAGTTGTTTCTATAATTTTTTCAATATCATCTGTTGTATACTGTCTCCAGTCCTTTGATGTTTCTATCTTTATTACAATAGTTAAAAGTGAAACACAATGTTCGTTAGATTTTTCCATAAAATTTAACTCAATGTCTGGATAAGTTTCTATAACATCAATATATTTCTCCATAAATGTTTGATATACAGCATCCGTAAATTTATATGATTTATTGGATGTATTATGTGTGCTTTCAATTTCAGAACATTCATATGATTTTATATATTCGTTGAAATTTTTGATTTTTATAGATTGATCCATCATTAATAATATTTAATGTATATAAATCTTTATTAATTAAATAATATTTATATCAATTTTTTAGCATAGTATAACATAATAGTTTAATAGTTTTATAGAATTTCTAATATAATTTAATAGAATTTCTAATATAATTTAATAAATTTAACTAAGTTTTAACAGTTCATCATCATTTGATACATAGTCATTGTGTTTTCCATTTAGTTTAGGTACTAAATTTATATCATTCCACGAGTTACCTATTGTTTTATAATAGTCATCTGTAAAGCGTTCTGTAAAGCGTTTTGTAAAGCGTTCTGTAAAGCATTCTGTAAAGCGTTCTGTAAAGCGTTCTGTAAAGCGTTCTGTAAAACATTCCATCAAATAGTCTTTATAATAATATAAACAAATTATAACAATCAACAATAATAATACTATCATTTATATTATTGTTTTTTATTATTTTTTTTACGTTCTTCTTGAGTTAAACTATCATTTGACACATTATTGTATCCATCAATATTACCACCATATTTATATTCATATGACATTTTTTCTATTTTATTTATATCTACATCTTTATCACCTGTGAAACCATATTTAATATATTGTTTTGGTAAAACCATATCAGCAAACTTCCATATATCTTTTGTGCCGTCCTCGTGTGTCCTGACAATCTTAAACGGTATCCTCTTTGATTCCAATTCTAATTGTGCAATAACACTGGAACTTAATTTTGATACATTTTTAATATTTGCTTTTGCTCCTTGTTCTAACTGTGCAGCTCTTGTTATAAGAATATTTGTTATTTCATATTTTGTTAATTTATTCTGTAAAATTCTATCTTCAGCATCTGCATATTTTTTTTTATTTAGATTTTTTGCTAACAATCTTAAAATTGTATCATCATCTTCATCTTCTCTGTCAATACCTGCACTGTACGATTTACTACTTTTTGTTTTTCTAGAAGTATAAACACAATCATCATCTTCTAAATTTTCTTCATCTTTTTCTAAATTTTCTAAATTTTCCTCTTCTTCATCCTCTTCCTCTTCCTCCTCCTCTTCCTCTTCTTCTTCTTCTTCTTCACTATCTTCTTTTTCTTCTACTGAACTATATGCAATTTCTTCAACTTCTACAACATCTGCATATTCTTCATTTGCTTCATTAGCTTCATTCGCTGTATTATCTTCATTATCTTCATTTACATATTTTATAGTTGTATTTTTTTTAGGAGGCATTATATGTATTATTATTATATATTATTTATATGTTATTTGTCATAAATAAATTTAATCAATTTTTTATAATGATTTAATTGTTTTACAGTGGCAACATACATATAATATCTCATATGTGGTATTGTTTTTTCTACAACATATGGCATCTGGAGCAATATCATCTGTATATGTCTTACACTTTTTATTTGGACAGTTAAAATTTCTAGTATGTTTATATGGTCCCATATGTGTTTTCAATCTGTATGTAGCATCATCTGTGTCGACTTTATATGATACATTACTATTTCCTTCTAAATTTTTTGTCATAATTTTATAATCATCTGGTATAACCTTATTGTTTCCACAGTTAGTACATATCATATAAAACTGATTTTGTTCATCTGAATTTTCAGCATCACTAATTAAATTAATTAGTGTTTTTTTGATTTCACCTTTCTTTGCCATCTTTTTATAAAATTCATTATTGGTTAACTCTTTCATATCAATTGCTAAAAGTTCATCAGAAGAAACCATTTTATTATTACCAATTCTAGTTAAAATGTCTTCATAGTCAATAACAATGTCTTTTTTTACTTGATTAATATTAGTAGACTTTAATGTTATATCATATAGATTATAACATTTTTCACAGAACATAGAATCAAAATCAGCCATTTGTATATATATAATAAAGAATAAATATTTATGTGTTAATAAATGTTTTTTTCAATTTTTCTTTTTTTTCTTTTTTTTTTATAAAAAAAATGACACTGAGTGTTCTTAAAATTACTGGAGCCAACGTCTTCCAAGAAGTCCCTTGAGAAAGTGCCAGTTCATCGGGCATTTAGAATTCTTGCAGTTTACCCCGAAGGAGCAAAATGGTAACCCATCGGTTTTTTCCCCAACTGTGTGACAGTTTGGACAAGAGAGACCAAGATATTGGTTCTTTTTGCAAGAAGCATCATCGCTGTGTTTCCATCCACGCGACTCTCGATCGGTTTGATATGTGACGATCCCGTCTTCAAATGGCACGCAAGTTAATTCCGGATACTTATCCATCAATTCTGTGCACAATGCAGCAATCTCAGACGCAAAATCTGGAGAAAAAGATGAAGGAGCAGGAACAGAAGCATGAGAAGATGCAGGAACAAGAACAGGAGCAAGAGCAGGAGCAGAATTTTGGACTAAAACACTCCATGAACCACATGCTTGAGCAGCATGGTTTGAGACAACAAGATTCAAACTCTCTTCAATCTCACGGATTTCCTTACCAAGAGTGCTAATAGCCATTCGTATCGATTTAAGCGTTTCTTCAGCTTGTTGCATTATCTCCGTTTTAAGTGCTGTATGTTTTGCTTTCGTGACAATAGTATTTAACTTCTTGTAATCCTCATTAAGTTGCTTCAGCTCATCTTTTTTTTTCGGCAGCTCTGCCTTTTGGTTTTCAATCTCCACTTCTTTTGCTTCAATTTCAGAACTCAGCGCATCTATCAGTTGCTGAATATAGCTGGAGTCACGAACGTTGAGAACAGGTGATTTGGTTGCAGATTTGACTACCACTTCACTCTTAACCGGACTGTCGTTAGATTTGGCATCAGAACGGACTTGAGAACCGGCGACTACAACGGACACATTCGGATCAACGGAGACCGACACCGATTTAAACACCCGTTTCCCACCCTGCGTGAAGAATGGGATAAACTCATTGGCCGTCGTGAACAAACCTTTGAATTCCTTCATGTCATTGCCATTGCCTAAACGAACAGTGTTCACCACACCGGCAACCTTAACACCACTACTAAATTGCGGTCCCCGTGTTGTGTTCGAAGAATTTGGTTTAATCACCTTAGAGTCGATCGACTGAACGCCGATGATCGCGTTGACGATTGTACCGTCTACTAATTGAGCAAATGCATCATCCATCGTAGCAGATGCATCAGGAACTGGATCAGAAGTGGAAACCTCTGTCAGACGGGCAGCACTTGCAGATTGTGCATATGCTGCAGTTTCTTCTACCTTTTCGAGAAGATGTGTTTGTCCATTTATCGACATAAACGGAACAGAGAAAGGCCGCTCCCCATCCTTACCATCGACTAAAAGAAATGGTCTCTTTGCTGAATCAGCACAGATACACCCACTCAGTATCGTATTGTAAAATACGAATTTATCCGCGGGCATTTTTTCGAACTTATCGGTATATTTCTGGGTCTTTGTGCGCACCCTGAAATTAACCACCTGCTTATTGATTGCGATGGCAGTGGTTTCGACGGCGTCCTCCTTTTTTTCTGTGTCACCAGTCGATGCTGATTTGGTGTTAGCAGAGAGATCTGCTACATCCTGTTCGGTGCTAGCAGAGAGATTTGCCACAACCTGTTCGGTGCTAGCATAACTCTCTGCTACAACCTGTTCGGTGCTAGCAGAGAGATCTACTACCGTTTTGTTCAATGGTGCTAACATTCCAATTCCCTCAAGTTTTCCATTCTTGTGGAGTTCTCCTCCATTCACAATCTCAACTTTAGTAGTCGCCATTTGTCTTTGATCAACTTGTTGCGAACTCTTTTTTGTTTATTTTTTACTCAACCCTTCTAATAGACACAGCAAATATTTCAAAATTTCAATTTTTTCTATAAACAAATTCACCCTTTTTTCTTATCAATTAAATCTATAATTATAGACTTATCTATAGTTTTACCTTTTAATGATATATTCAATGTTCCATAGGCTATATACCTACCATATTTACCATTTTTTATAATAATATCCTTGTCCATATACTTGCCTAAATTAACATCCTCTGTTAAAACTATCTTTTTTAATGATATATTAAAATTTTGCCAAAAGTCTTTTATACAATCAAACCATATAATTTTACCATCTGCTATTTTATCTAATTGTGTTTCCATTAATGCGGTCATTTCATAACTAACAATATCAGGAAAATATTTTAACATAAACTCATTAACTTTTACACCTACATCTGTTAAACAGAATTTATTCTTTTCGTTATTTATAACAATATCTTTGGTTAAATATGTAATATCTAATTTTTTATCTATCTTGATTATTCTTGATTGTTTTTTTGTTCCTTCAACATCTTTTATTTCCACATATTTTCTTTTTATTAATGTGTTGATTATTTCAGGACAGGTGGCAGGTCTTCCTATACCAAGTTTCTCCATATGTTTTAACAAACCTGATTCAGTATATCTAGAAACTGATTTGGTATATTCTTCTGAACCTGTTATTTCATTAAACAATATTTCTTCATTTAGTTCAGGTATATTTATTTTTTCTTGTATAACATCATATATTATTAAATATCCTAAAAATGTAATTTCTTCTAATACTGTTTTAAAATAATGATTCTTGTCTTTGGATATACTAACAATAATATCATATATATTGATTTGTGCAGGTTCCATTTGTGATGCAACTGTTCGTTTCCATATAAGGTCATATATTTTGTTATGTTCATTATCTATGTCCAAATTTTTAATACTTATATCTACTGGTCTGATTGCTTCGTGAGCACCTTGGATTTTTAGATCAGCTGACACTTTTGAATCTTTTAACAAATTATCTAATGATTGTTTATGATAACGCGTACCATAATTGTCTTCAATATATATTTTACATTGTTTTAATATATCAGTAGATAAACTAGTTGAATCAGTTCTTATATATGTTATATATCCTTTTTCATATAACTTTTGTAATATCATATTTGTTTTCTTTAATGAGTATCCTAGTTTAGTAGACACATCTTGTTGAATACTATAGGTTGTATATGGTTCTGAACTTTTTCTTAAACCTTCTTTAGAATTAACAGACTTAACATAAAATTTAGATTTAACTAAATTTTTCATAATCTTTTCAGTTAATTCATATGTTTCAATTTTATCATTTTTTAAATCTTTATCAAACAAGTTATATTTATGAATATTAGTTAATGCGTTGATTTTAAAATAACTATTTTTAGAACTAGATATGTCATTTTTGATTTCTTCTTCTCTGTCACACACTAATCGTAAAACAACACTTTGAACTCTACCTGCAGACATTCCTTTGATACCTAATATGTTAGTTAAAACAGGACTAATCTTATAACCAACAATTCTGTCTAGAATTCGTCTTGCTTTTTGTGAATCAACATATAACATATCTAATTTAGTTAAATTATTCATTGCTTTCATTATTTCATCTTTGGTAACAGAATTAAACACTAATCTGTCATACTTATCACCTAATTTTAACAATTGTTGATATGACCAACCTATCATTTCCCCTTCTCTGTCTTTATCTGATGCTATAATAACATTTTTACATTTCTTTGCTAAACTAATAAGTTCCTTAACTTTCTTTTTAGATTTATCTATTATATGGTATTCTGGTTCAAAATTATTATCAAAGTCAATGCTCATTTTATTAGGATGTAAGTCCATAATATGACCTAATGAACTTTCTACAACATAATTTGAACCAAGAATAGAATTAAGTTTTTCTTTTTTACCAGATGATTCAATGATAACAAGTATCTTTTTAGCCATTGATATATTAATTAATTATTCTAAACATTTAATGGTTAAACATATTATTTAACAATTTTTTATTGTATAAAAATATTGCAGTAATTTAATATCAATAATGTTGATATTAACTTTACAAAACAATTTAGTATTTTTAATTTAATGTTATATATCTTTTTATATAAATAATTTGAAATCAAATTTGTCTAATATATCTGGAAAAACACTTAAAAATCCTGAATATAATAACATTCTACTATTACGATAAACATTATAACAACTATAACATAAACAAGTATCTTCTATTTTTTTATGTCTATAACTTTTTATAAAATCATTTGCGAAATTAAAAGTCCATATACCACATAGAGCAACACTTAAACGAGATAAATATAGACCCATAATACTATAAAAATTGATTTTTATATTATATAATTTAATTACATATAACAACTATATATATATTTAAAATGGCATCTGTATATGAATCTCTAGAATATGATGCAGAAACAATTAGACAAACTGTTTTGACAAATATATGTCGTATGTTTGTTAGACGTGGATATATGGACATTAATAATTATAATAAAGGTGTTTCTAAAGATAGTTTAGCAGTTGCTCCGTCTAATGATGAGTTTAACAATGATTTGTTTTTACCATTTATAAAAGAACGCACTGATTTAAATGTTTATACAATTCCTTTAGATAAACCATATATTAATCAAAGTTCAAATAGTTCATTTAATGGTTCAAAATTAATTGTTAAAATTGTATATAGTGATTTGAAGGATGTAAATAATACTCCTATTTTAGAAGATTTTTATAAGAAACACGAAAATTTTCATAAACTAATTGTGTTTAACAATATTTTAGATAAACACATTTATAAAAAAAAGAATATTGAATTTTTTGATGAAGCATTTTTAATGATTGATTTAATGTCTCACGAAATAGCACCTATATCATGTTCCATTGTGTCGATTGATGATATTAGTTATATTAAAAATCCAATCAATGGATACATTTATATAAATGATCCAATTACACGTTATTACAATGCAAAAAAAACAGATATATTAAGAATAGTTAGACCAAGTATAAACAATGGTTTAGAATTTACATATAAAACTGTAACAGATGCTAAAAGTGTATTCCATTAGTGTCATAAGGAATTTGTTTAAAATTATTTCTTAAATCTACTTCTAAATTCATTCTATCCATAAATCTTGAATTTATTTTATCACTATTTATATTATTTGTTTTATTTGGTTTTACTTCTTCTGTTAATTCTTCTACTGCTTCTTCATCTTTGTCTACTGCTACTTCGTCGGCTACTTCTTTTTGTTGTAAATTTTTAATTTTTTGGAATTCTTTTTGCTGAACTAATATTTCTTTTATTTTATCATTTTCATCTTTTTTATAATATTCTAACAAATTATTTAATAATGCTAATTCTATAGGATCATTTGTTGAATCAATATCTTTTAAAATTCTTTTAATCATCTACATTATATAAATAAAATTATTTTTTATCAATTATCATAACATTCAATTTCCTTTTCAGGAATTAATCTCATAACTGTATCAAATGCCATAACTTCTTGTATTAGTAATTTGAATGCGTATGGTATAACAACACATTGGATATCGGTATAATTGTTACACATAGGGCAATAATGTGTATCTGTTGGTAAAGGTGATGGTTCATTTTTACGCGATTCTTCTCTGATTGCGAACATACCACATTTACCACAAACAAATGTTTTATGTGGATCTGAACAATCCATTAGTCTTTCCTTTACAAATCTAGATATACCGTGTGCTATTAAAGCATCACGTTCCATTTCACCCAATCTCAAACCACCATCTCTTGATCTACCTTCTGGTGCTTGATGTGTTAAAATAGTAAGTGGTCCTCTTGCTCTAGAATTACCAGTAATTATACCATAGTTTTTATAACATTGTTTATCAGTATCAATTAAATTTTCAGTTTTAATATTACTAATATGTTTTACTATAAATTTGTGTTCTGGTACAGTTAAACAATATACCGGAGTGCTAATTGTCGAAACATAATAGTAGAATGGTCCATTAATAATATCATTAGAACCAGACATCATTCTACCATTAATCATACCATTAGAACCATTAATTAGTTTTGATATTTCTATTAATTCAAAATCGTTATATTTATTAGTATCCATATCACTTACTCTTGACAAATATATCTTATGTTCTTCTGTTACTCGTTGCATTATACTTTTATCATTATACATTATATCAACAATTGTTCTTTCTTCTTTTGACCACATAAGAACACTTTCTGGATACACATATGTATTTTTAGATATAGCAATCATATCAGTTTTTAGGACTTGTTCTATTGACTTCCATCCAACAGATGTTAAAACTACATGATCAGGTGTTAAACAATGTATTTTATCCTGTGTCATATGTCTCAGTCGTTGGTAAAATGTTGGTCCTATATATATGTCATATTTTAATTTCAATCCAGTCATACCATTATACATTACTTCAGTACCATCTTTTTTATAACCCATTAGAACCAGTTCTTTTTGTACTGGTTCTAAATCGTGATTCTCAAATGGTGTTCCATCAACGTTTCTGTTTTGTAAAGACCCAGTTTTTCCAAATATAGATTCCCACATTTGCCCTAATGTCATTCTTGAAGGGACTGCATGTGTGTTCATAATGATATCAGGTCGAAGTCCGTGTTTCGTAAATGGTAAGTCAATGTTCGCCATTTTAATACCTATAGTTCCTTTCTGTCCATGCAGGCTTTGCCCACACCACACTGGGTATCCTTTTCTTCTAACATATATAACTCCTTCAGGAAATGGAACACTACAACAATATACATTTCCTTTGTACGAAATAATTCTGTCTGAATTTTTGTTCTTATTAACTTTTGGATTATTTTGTGTTGTAATAATAGTCATTCTATATGCATCTGTTGTAGATTTAAATACTTCTCCTTCTCTACCTTTAGCTTTACATATTGCTACTTGTCCTGCTTCATATTTTATAGCAATATTAGTTGAATAACCAGCATGTAAGCATAGTCTTTGAAAATCATTTGCCAGTTTAATAGAACTTGTATCATATCGTTGTGTTCCGTTATTCATTGTATGACCATCTCCTAAAACCATACCTTTAATTAATTCTTTAGCATCTACCATATCAAGTTCCCACACAAAATCAGGCAATGATTTATTAACTGCACCAACTGATAATGGTTTAAAGAATTTTACAAAACGTTTATCAGATATATTCCACGAATTTGTTTCATTGTCTTTTGTTTTATGTTTATATAATTTTAACTTCATTTCTTCACAACATTTAGTTAATGCTTCTTTAACTCTCTGTTTGTGGGCAGCAAATGTTACTCCCCAACAAGTCGATTGATTAACAAAACCTTCCGCATACCATATACCCATAAACATTAAAAATGGTTTCAAAGGAACTAAAATACGTGGCAACGTGTCAGTTCCATCCAAAACTATAAACCCTTCATATTTTAACATTGGATGTTCATTTAATGTGTGATATCTATCAACATTTTTCTGATAAAATCTTCTTTTACCTACAATATTACCGGCATACTCAATTCCATAATTTTTAGCACCAATTTTTTTTGTCCACATTCTATGGTTAAGTGTTACACACAGTTGAACTTGATTTGAATTTATTTCATACATTTCACCATCGTGTTCATACTTTTGTAATGCTTTCGGTTTAGAATATACAAGGGTGTTTCCGAACATTAAACATGCTACCGAATGTTCCATCGTAAGTTTGTCAAATGGTATCCAACCATCTGTTGTAAGAACTTCGTGATCAGGTGTATAACAACACATTTTATCTCCAATTTGTGGTGTTCTTTCTGATCTAACCAATACTTTTCGTGTTTCGTGCCCATCTTGATTTTTAATACCAATATGAACTCTATCAATCACACCATCAACATATGATTTATATTGCGATGAACTGTCTTTATATATTTTGTCAGAATTTGTTGTATCATTGATAGGTGTTACTTTACCTAAAATAACATCACCGTATGTTATAGGTGTTTCTTCAGGTATGTATCCCATATCATTCATTTTATCATATTTACCATTTTTGATATAAATTGTTTTATCGGGTGGTGGTTTCATAAATTTGTCATCACCAGATGTTTCGTGATTTTTAGTAATACTTGATACAATTTTTGTTAAATTCATTGACATAAATAGTCCTCTTTCAACTGCAGTTTCACTTATTATTAAACTATCCTCTTGATTATATCCACTAAAACATGCAACAGCAACAACAGCATTTGAACCTCTTGGTAAATAATCTATGTTAGTATATTTCGCAGCAATTGTATCTACAACAGGTGTTTCAGGATGATATAATACATAACTAATATCAGTTCTTGACCTATAAACAGTATTAAATATACTCATTCCTTGTTTTCCTTGTGCATATGAAAAGATATTTCTAGGCGATTGATTTTTATCACAAAATGGTAAATTTGCAGTCATCTCACCTAATAATAATACAGGATGTATTTCTACATAATTATATCTAACAAATGTTTTATCATCATAATTATCTATTACGTGATGTTCATTACTTGTGAAACGATATTTTAATGATTTTTGGATTTTATATCTTTCAAAATTTAGATTTTCTATTTTATGTGCAATCATCATATATGGTTGTTCCTCAGTATCTATGAATTCAATTGGATATGGTTCTAATCTGTAAAATTCATCCCAATCACTGATTTTTCCTTTTTCTAGAACATCTAAACTTATCATATCTAAAATATCTTTTGTAATAACCATTTCATTATCTCCATTTACGCGTATAACAGGTCGATACAATCTTCCTGCATCAGTACAAAAACGTATTTCTTTTTCTTTATAATCAAGTGCTATACTTGTCATTTGCGGGTCAAAATATCCACTAATTTTTTTTGTTCGTGCAAGTGAATAAAATTTTAATAATGGATTGTCAGTATAGTTGTCTCCTATTCTATATCTGTTTTCAATTATACCTAACCACTCACCATTTAGAAATACCTTATAATTGTTTTCTAAACTAATTGTTTTCATATCACTTAATTTAGTAATATTTTGATTAATAAATTCTCTAACTAACATTGTATTATCAGCATCACTAATTGTAATTGATGATATTAATGTTAAGTGTTTAATTAATCCAATTTTTGCGTGTTCAGGTGTAGATACAGGACATAAGAAAGGAACAGATGAAGGGTCAATTTGACGAGGTTTTGTTAATTTTGACGACGCCTTTGTTCCGCTTTGTGAATCGATACGACTTAACAATGTAAGTAATTGTAAATAACTAATTCGTTGTATCATTTGTGCTACACCACTTTTTCGTGGCCAATTACCCAGAGATAATGCAGCTCTAAATCCTTGGTCAAATATTGATGCCTTAAAATAATGTAATATATTATAAGGTTCAATTGCTAAATTTGTATCATTTTCCATTTTGTTAATAAACTGTTTATTACATTCTCCCATAATGTTCTTGTATTGTTGAACCATAATTTCTTCTAACAGTTCTTTAACATTATCTACTCTTTTTTTACAATAAGAATCACGATTATCTAATGGTTTTCCCATCTGAACCTGTAATAATTTATTAACCATATAACCAATATAATATGCTTTATGTTTGAGTGTTTTAATATGTGGTAACAAACTTGCATTTAATAATTCTAATAAATGCATCTTTTTCAATTCATTTTTAGTCTTTTGAGAAGATTCAATATGTTTTTTAATTTTAAGTTTATTAATTAAATAGTCTATTGCGTTATCAAAAGTTTGTATTTTTGTATATTGATGTGTTATATTATCTCGATCATCAATACATTTATCAAATGATGTTCTCAACATTTCAATCATAAGAGTATCACTTTTGTCATACACACAACATTCTATAATTTCTTTGTCATTATTAAGTCCTAATGCTCTAAATATAGTGATAATATTTACTTCTTGTAAAAATGGTATTCTAATAATCATAACATTATCTTTTTTAATCTTAATTGATAAAGTTTGTGTTATTCCACCTATATCAGAACTTTTAGAATTAACTTGAACTACATTATATGTTATGTTTGAATTTTTCTTTTGAAAAACAAGTGGATAATTTTTTATCATTGAGTCTTGTGGTATAAGAATTTTTTCAGAACCATTTACAATGAAATAACCACCAGGGTCTTTAACACATTCATCCTTTGTTTCTTCTCTGTGAATATTCAAATTACAATATTTTGATTTAACCATAACCGGTAAAATCATAATTGGTTTGTTCATTTCTGTGTGCCCTGATTCTGTTATAACAGTATTATCAGAACTTGTATTATTTATTTCTGTAACTTCTCTAATCTGTGTTACATCCGCATAAATAGTTACATTATATGAAGTTAATAAATGTCTTGCATCCGATGGAAACAATGGATCAATACCATTTGACATCTTTGGAGGTTCAACTCTTATATTTTTAAAAATCAATTTGTGTTTAATATCCAGTTCATCTGTAATTGTTTGTGAAAAAACGTGCTTACTTTCAAGAAAAAACTTTGGAATTGAATAACTAACCATATTGTCAAAACTATGATGTAAATGTCTAAATCTATAAAATTCTTTATTAAAATATAGGTCAGCAATTTTTTTACAGTCCTTGATATTTACATCATTATTATTACCATATGATACAAGGTTCATTATATTATCTTGTAGATTGTTCATTGTTTTAGTTTCTTTATTTAATGATGACATATATATCTTACTATATATTTATCAATTTTTTATATGATAAATATTTTAATTGAAAAAATAAAATGTTGAAATATATAATATGTCTATAAAAATAGATTATTCACATAATGTTCAATTATTTTATATATATAAATATAGTTATAGAGATAAATCTTGTGAAGTTCCTTCTAGAACTTGTGAAGTTTCTAAAACTTGTGAATTTTCTAAAACTTGTGAAGTTCCTTCTAGAACTTGTGAATTTTCTAAAAATTGTGAAGTTCCTTCTAGAACTTGTGAATTTTCTAAAACTTGTGAAGTTCCTTCTAGAACTTGTGAATTTTCTAAAACTTGTGAAGTTCCTTCTAGAACTTGTGAATTTTCTAAAACTTGTGAAGTTCCTTCTAGAACTTGTTCAACTTGTTCTAAAACTTGTGAATTTTCTAAAACTTGTTCTAAAACTTGTGAAGTTCCTTCTAAAACTTGTGAATTTTCTAAAACTTGTTCTAAAACTTGTGAATTTTCTAAAACTTGTTCTAAAACCACTACATTCTTAGAATCTTGATTTGAAACATTTACTTTATCGAGTTCTAGTTCTAATCCTATCATATGCTCATTATATATAACCATAAAACTTTCTACATAACACGTTATTTCTTTTAAATATTCATTAAATTTTTCATAATATTTATACATATATGATTGTCTAAAATAATGTTCTACATATTGTTTAACAATAGTATATAATAATACTATATTTGTTATTACAATATTATATAAAATATCATAGTATTTTACAAACTCTGTGTATCTATCAATATAATAATTATTAGAAATATTACAAGTATAATTTATCGTTTTAACATATGAATAAAACATAAAATATATAACAGTTGTCAGTCCAAATAAATATTCTGTTAGTAGATACAACAATATATTCTTGAAAATATTAATATGTGATAAAACACTTACTTGATATTTTGTATAAAGAACCAGACTTATGTTGCTACATAATGAACTATTGTTAAACAATATGTATAAAACAAATAAGGTTGCAATAAAATTGTCCATATATTTTATATAATATGGTATGTATTTAGGTTATTTTTACCATACGATTGTATCTTTGTTTAAACTTTTAAGTATCTCATTCGTTTTACCAAAACAATCGCAATCCATAAATGAAGGAAATTCTTTGAATGACTTATTTGCAGACAATCCTGATGGATGTGATGAAATTATCAAATGATGTTTTTTTCTATTGATATATTCAACTTTATTGTACGCATCATTACCCCAAATAATAAACACTATATCTTTCATATATGTTGAAATATATTTAATTATACCATTTGTCATATCCTTCCATAAATGTTTATGTGAATTTTTCTTTCCATCTTCAACAGTTAAGGAAGCATTTAACATTAAACATCCTTGTGATGACCAAAACCATAAATTTCCTGAATTACTTTTATTTTTTATGTGTCTATATTTCAATAAATTTGAATATATATTTTTCAGAGAACTAGGAATGATAACATTATGTGGTACAGAAAATGATAAACCCATTGCTTCATTACAATTAAAATAAGGGTCTTGTCCTAGTATAACAACTTTTAGTTCATTTGCAGGTGTAATTAAAAAAGCACTAAACAAGTATTCAGGATGTGGATAAATTCTATTTGTTTGTTCTTTCAAATATTTTTCTATCTTGTCAAATCCTATGTCTTTATCTATTATTAAACTCCTAAACATAATTACCCACGACAAATCATATGGTATATCACATAATGTTTTACCTTTTTTGAAAAATGTAATCCAGTTATCATATTTTGTATATTTTTCTTGTGTTAAAGTTGATATCATCATCATTATAAAATTAGTAATAGATATGTTTATAAGTTATATACATATGTTTTCATTTTTTATAATATTACACAATTCTCATAACAAGGTACATACTTTTCAGATGCTATAACTTCATTCATATTAATGATATTGTCTTTCTCTTTAATAACCTCTACCATATATTTAATGTTTTCTTCGTGTTTTGTGTTTTTTTCTTTCAATTCATTGTTTTTAGTTTTTAGTTTATATATGATTGTTGCCATTTGAGACATATGTTTTTCGTTTTCTTCAAATTTCTTAGTAATTGTGTCAATATTTTCTGTTAAATCCATTATATTATTGTATTATAAAAAATGAAATTATGGATATTAAATAAGGTGTAATTTGTGTGATATGATATGTATTTAGGTTATTTATATAAAAAAATGAAATTTTGAATAGTTTGTAGTGTCCATTAAAAGTCTTTATTAAAAAAGCAAATTATAAAATGGCATTGTCAATTACATCTATACTCGAACTACTAAACAAAAGTATAATATCACGAATGTTTGGTAACGAATCTGTTCTTGCAAAAGATGCTGCTCGTGTTGCAGAAGATGCTGTTGCTGTTGCTGTTTGCGACATATCAATTCCAGATGCGACATCTTTGCAGAAGATCAGGGATGCTGTTGAAAACGCATTATCTGAGTGTTATTTGTTTGAAGCTACAAGTAACGTTAAAGCCATGGAGTATCTTAATACACAAATAGATGCAGCATTGGTTGCAAAGGAAAATGCTACTCGTGCACATGTCAATCTTAAATTTCTGAAGACGAGTAGAGCATCTCCTGAAAGTATCACAGAAGCACGTATCTTAGCCGATGAGTTGCAGTCAGTTGCCAATATACTAATGGCTGTTGCGCTTATGTTGCAATTTAGGGTGTATAAATGGTCATTCCTACCAACTTCGTTTGACTGGTAGGAATGGCTGAAAATTTTGTTTATCATACAAAAAAAAAATAAAAAATGAAAAACATATCATATAACACTTTATTTATATTATATTATAAAATATACAAATGATACGTGCCATATGGATATTAAATAAAGTGTAATTTGTATGATATGTATTTAGGTTATTTATATAAAAAATGAAATTTTGAATAGTTTGTAGTGTCCATTAAAAGTCTTTATTAAAATTAAATCAGAGTCAGCAACAGCAAATTAATGGCAAGAAAGTTTCATTCAGGATCGTGGATATCATCAGATCCAGCTCGGTGGAAGACAAATCCAAGTCCGGTGGCAGTCGCCGCTATACGCGATGAGGAGGAAGCTGCCGATATAAGCGCACGACAGCATGAGAAGAAGGAAGTGAAAAAAAATTCTCTCGCTGGTATCCGAAAGGAGAAGTATTATCTTGAAGTTCTAATAGATCAGGAAACTTCTCCAATTAAGAAAAAACTCTTAAGTCCAGATGAAAAAACAAAAGCAGAGAAAAAGTTGGCAGAATATGACAAAGAAATGAAGTTAATTCTCGCACGTGAGGAGGAAGCAATCGCACGAGTGGAAGCACTCGCACGAGAGGCAGCACTTGCTAAGGCAGCACTTGCTAAGGTAGCACGAGAGGCACCACTCGCTAAGGCAACACGCGTGAAGAGAACTGCTAATGCAACTGTCTCTAAGACAGACGATCTCGATGATCTCGGTGCATGCTTCTTCCTATCCGAGCAAGATGCAGATGCGATTGAAACCGCGGATGCAACTTTTTTTATCTAAGAAGAAAATAAAAAATTAAAAATACATTATTTATATTATTTATATAAAAAAAATGAAATTTTGAATAGTTTGTAGTGTCCATTAAAAGTCTTTATTAAAAAAGCAATTATTCAAAGATTCACACTATTCTCGTCATTATGGATATCTTCGGAAGATGTACAACCGCAGAATGTGATCAACCAGCTGCCCCTGAAAGTTGGGGGGAGAGTAAATGTGACACCTGTTGGGGATTCATAACTTCAAAGAAACGCGCAGACGAGGCAGCCGCCAAGAAACGCGCGGATGAAGAAGCTGCCGATATACGCGCAAAACAGGCAGCCACTGCTGCTGCTGTTGTGGAGTTTAATCGCATCCATGCACCTAGCTGGGATCCAAATGCTCCGGAAAATTGGAGATTGAAAAAGGCGCACAAGAGACAGAATGAGAAGAATCTTGCTGATATCCAAAAGGAGAAGTATTATCTTGAAGTTCGGATACGTCGGGAAACTTCTTTAATTGATAAAAAACTCTTAAGTTCAGAACAAAAAACAGGGGCAGAGAAAATGTTGGCAAAATATTACAAAGAGTTGAAGTTGATTCTCGCACGTGAGGAGGAAGCACTCGCTAAGGTAACACTCGCAAAGGAAGCACTCGCTAATGCAACACTCGCTAAGGTAGCACTCGCACGAGAGGCAGGACTCGCTAAGGCAGCAAGCAAGAAGAAAACTGCTGATGCAACTGACTCGGAGGAAGATGATATCATTGTTCTCAGTGAGTGCTTTTTCCTAGTCGAGCAATACGATTGATTTTGCGTGCACTTTTCTCTATCAAAAAAAAACAAAATAAAAAATAAAAAATGAAAAACATATCATATAACACTTTATTTATATTATATTATAAAAATACACAAATGATACGTGCCAAGAGATTAGAACTAGAAATAATGTCTAAATTAAAGCTAGAAGAATATATGTATCTTGATAATGATTTAAAAAAAGATGGTTTATGTTCTGAATGTCATACTATACAAACAAAAATAGAAGATTATGCAAGAGGTATTATTATATGTCCTTGTGGTCAAGTATCTGATTACATATTTGATGACAAACACGATAAGAAAAATGAAGAAAATGAAACATTTCAGGGTTCATCATTTAATCCTCTTTTACAACAATCGTCTCTAGGTTCTAATTTATTAAATGCTAATAAGAGTGTTAGAACATTACATATGTGGAACTCAATGCCTTATAAAGAACGTTCTGACAATATTATGTTTAAAGAAATACAAGGTGTTTGTGATAAATATAATGTTGTTAAAAAAATAGGTGACGATGCTAAAATATTATGTAAAAAATTCAGCAACTCAAATCACACAAAAGGAAAAAACAAAGGAAAACCTATCATTACACGGGGTTTCAATCGTGCTGGTATAGTTGCAGCGTGTTTATATATTGCGTGTAGGCGTAATGATGATACACGTAATGTTAAAGAAATTGCAACATATTTTCAAATTAATGATAAGGATGTTAATAGAGGTATTAAAAATCTTACTGCTATTTTAGAAGATGATGATATTATAAAGGAAATAGGTTCAAGTAAAATAATACATTTTATAAACAGAAAATGTACTACACTAGGTATTAAAATGAAGGATGCTAGTTTTGCTACTAAAATTGCTACCAATATTGAAAAACTAAATATTGGTTCTAATCATACAACTTTTTCATTGGCTGCTGCTAGTATTTTATTAATGGTAGAAATTAATGGATTAAAAGACATTACTAAAACAAAAATTTCAGAAGTTTTTTGTGAATTAACTGATATAACTATTGGTAAAACATATGCTCATATTAAAAAATACAAAACTATTTTGATAGATGATACAAAAGTAGATGATATTTTAAAAAATATTAATAATAAAAAGAAAAAAACAATTATTTCACAAGAAGTTTATGATAAAATGATACAATTTGACATTGATACATCTCCATATATTATTAAGAACTAAATATTTTTAATCTATAACATAAATTAGTTAATCACATGTTTCAAACAAATATGTCATATCATAATATAGATGTTGTTATAAAAGGTTTGAGCATATTTGTAAATGAATATAAGATAATAAAATGTTTGAAACTAAACTTTAAAAGAGCAGTTTATTTATGTTCTTCAAATAAAGTATTAAAATTTTTTATAAAAACAAATGTCACAGATGAACAACACAATATATTTAAATTTTACAATAATTTATCACATCCTAATTTTTGTAAAATAAATAAAATTTTTGAAATAGATATGTTTTATGTTATTGATATGGATTATATTGATGGTATAACTATGGATAAATATTATGCGAACTATTTATTACCTGAAAATAATGATATTAGTTCTGTTGATTCATATAACAAACATAGTGGTATTTTTAATAATTATGTAATAATATTTGATTTAATTTTAGCACTTGAATTTATACATAATAAAGGAATTATTCACGGGGACATTAAACCTTCTAATATAATTATCAATAAAAATAACAAACCTATTATTATTGATTATGATTTGGGTAAATATATTACAGATGGATTAATGAGTTCTAAAAATTATTTTGGTACATATATGTACATATCACCAGAATTACTGTATAATTATAAATTTAATACGAAAACTGATATGTGGTCATTAGGAATGACATTTGTTAATTGTATAAATAACAATAAAGATATATTTAATTATGATAATATCAATGAATTAATTAAATGTATGATAGAAAAAAAAAGATTATATGGTAGGTTATTTATTAATCTAATCCATGTTATGTGTACATATGATATGTCGATACGTCCTTCTTCAAAAGAACTTGTCAATATATTAAAAAAATCTAAATTTATGAAACAATATTATAGTTTATAAAAAACCATTTTAATTTCATTCATTATTTTTTTTATGTTAATTGTATCATTTTTTAAAATTTTAGTTGATGATGGTATAGAACTATCTGAAAAAACAATAAAATCATTATCTAAATCTCGAACCACTGAATAATATTTACTGTCTGACATACATATCATTGAATGAAAATCCCATTTCATTTTCTGTTGAATATTATCTCCATTGTTCTCAAAATTAATACATTCCATAATATTAATATATTTGTCTTTAATATCAATATATATAGGTATTAAATATGGAATATTGTTGAATTTAAACATATATTCATTTTGTATAATTTCTGTATCTACCCATTCGTTTAATAAATCTGACAAATTTAAAACTTTGTCATTTATGTATTTAACATTTAAATGTTTATCTTTAATATGTATAACATTAAAAATTTCATCACTACTATTATTTTTATTTATGTCAATTTTAGAAATGTTCATCTTATAATTCATTAGATTACAAATAATAAATTCATAAAACTCTAATATATCAGTTCTGTCTAATATATTTTTATTATTTTTTTTTAACCATCCGCAATAATACAAAAACATTCTAAAACGATTAATTACATTTATTTCAATTGAGACATTATTATACAAAGGTGTTATTATTTTCAGTTTTATATATTCTTGTATGAAATATGTATTACAATCATTAAAATTATTATTTAATAGTTTATTAATACTGTTACTTTGTGTGTAAAATAAAGAAATTATTAGACCATATAAGTAATCACAATTATATCCATCTTCTAAAATTATGTTCATTATATTATATGTATAATACTAATATTCTTATATATTAGTCATACGAATAGTTTTTAGAACTTAATACTTTATTATCAGATGGTTTTATACCTACTAGATATTCATTAATTTCTTCTGGCATAGGCATATCTTGAATATCTAATTTGTATTCTCTATTCAAAATATTAATTTTATATGAATCTTTAAATGTACAAAATGTAATTGCTACACCTTGTCCACCATATCTACCACTTCTACCTATACGATGAATATATGTTTCTTCATCATTAGGCATATCGTAATTAATAACCAATCTTAAATCATCAATATCAATACCTCTACACATTACATCTGTTGTGATCATTATTTTAAGATATGACAATCTAAATTCTTTCAATACGTTTTCACGCTCATCACTAGGCATATCTCCATGAACCAAACCTACAGCAATGTCTTGTGCCATTAATTTATTGCGTAAGTCTTCAGCAATATATACTGATTTTACAAAAATAATCATTTGTGTAAATATTAATTTACCAAACAAGTCTTTCAATGTTCCATATTTTTGTTTATCATTTTCTAAATCAACTTTGTATTGTTTTACTTGTTTTGTTGATAGTTGTTCTTTTTCAACAGTAATTCTATATGGATCGTGTAAGAATTTTTCTGTTAATAGTAAAATATCTTTTGTAAATGTTGCAGAAAACAAACATATTTGTGTTTTTTTTGATGTATGTGTAATAATCTTTTCAATATCATTCCAAAAGTTTGCTTGTAATAATACATCTGCTTCGTCCATAATCAACGTATTTATTTTTAGTCCATTAAATACATTTTTTGACATTAATTCGTATATTCTTCCTGGTGTTCCAACAATAACGTGTGATTTTTGTATTTCTTTAATATTTCCAGATTGTGTTTTATATCCTCCAATACATTTAGAAACTTTTACATTAATATATTTAGCAAAAACATCAGAAACTACTGCAATTTGTGAAGCAAGTAATCGTGTAGGTGCTACAATTAAAACTTGTGGATAACATTCATCAACATTTATATTACAATAACTACCTAGAATAAATGCGATTGTTTTTCCACCACCTGCTGGTGCTTGTGCAATTAAATCATATTTTTCTTTCATAATATGTATAGTTCTTGACTGAATGTCACTCGGTTTTTTTAAACCATATTCACCAACTGCTCTAAATAATTCTAGACCAAGAATATCAATCATATCTTCAAAATCATCTATTTTTTCAGGTAGTTCTGTAGTTTCGTCACTATCTACAGATACTACTTGATTTGTAATAATAACTTGTTTCATTTTGTCACTAACTTCTTCAATGTACTCGGTAGTTTCTGACGTCATAATAATAGAGGTTTTCTTCATTTTATAATATATACTGTTTATATTATTCTTTATATTTAAACTATCTATATTTCAATTTTTTATAAAAATAATATGTATGAAAACAATTAAATATTTTAATTTCATAGTTTTCTAAATATTTACCTATCGTATTTTAATCTCATAGTTTTCTAAATATAAAACAGTTCTTAGACACATATTTATATTATTACAACATTCAATATAATTAACTTCTATATCAATATATAATTTACATATATCTATGAATTCATTTAATTTATCTATTAAATGTTTTATAAAATATGTATAATAATTTGTTAAACTATGAGTATCCATTTTATAAATATCTGTAATATGTAATATTTTAATATTCATAAATTGTAATTGTTCTATGGTGATATATTTTTCTACTATTAATGTTAATCTATCTAATATTTCTTTTCTTGTAAAATAAATCCAATTATTCATAACTTTAATATCATTTGGACATACTGTATCTGTTAAAACAAAAGATTTTAATAATTTTATTTTATCATTAACTAATACATTTATTTTTTTTATTCTATCAATCATACTTTCTTTTTTATATGAAAATATATGACCAATGTCCTCAAACATTTTAGCAACTTTAAGTAATTCCATATATTTCAGATCCTTCATATACAACAATATACTTATATTAAATGCATCATTGAATTTTTTATCATATAGATACATCACCAATCTACTATAATTTTCTATCTCGTAAGATTTAAAACCTTTCAGAACTAATTTTTTTAGAATATTTATGTAAGAATTTTCATCTATATATCTGTTTATTAACGATATATATGTTATTTTATATATATCATTCATTTCTAAAATAGATAAATAATATTTTAATGATTTCTATATTCTAATGATTACTAAAAAATGACGCCATTATAGATACAGGAAATGTTTCATTTTAATCAAAAAATGATGCCATTATAGCTACTGGAAATGTTTCATTTTAATCAAAAAATGATGCCATTATAGCTACTGGAAATGTTTCATTCTAATCAAAAAATGATGCCATTATAGCTACTGGAAATGTTTCATTTTAATCAAAAAATGATGCCATTATAGCTACTGAAAATGTTTCATTTTAATCAAAAAATGATGCCATTATAGCTACTGGAAATGTTTCATTTTAATCAAAAAATGATGCCATTATAGCTACTGGAAATGTTTCTACCAATACACTAATATTTACATATTTAAATTCTTCATTTTTATTAACATATTCAAAATATCCTAACGGTTCTAATATATGTTTCCAATCATTTTCTGTAACCTGTTGTATAATAATTTTAATGTTATTTTCTTGTAATTTTTTAGATACATCTTTTAAAAATATAGATAATTCAATAGGTTCTTCATATGTTATATCTAATGTATTTATCAATGCTGTTGAACCATCAATTTCTAAAATCATTTTGTGTTTGTTTGTGAGACTATTAAATGACATCATTTTTAAATTATAATATATATTAGGTATGTTATGTATTAAGTTATAATATCAATTTTTGTAAAAAATTGAAATATCTAAATATTTGATATTTCATATAGATATTTCAATAAAAAAATATAGTAAACTTAAAAATGTCTTCTTGTAGCAAAGAAATTAATTTCATACAAAATGGTGATGGCACATTTGAATTATTTGGAATTTTATTCGTGTATAATCAATTAGAAAAGAAATTTGTGAAATATGCAGATGGTATTGAGCATAGTATACCTAACCATTTTATAGAACTTCCTAATCGTTCTTATTGGTCAGGAGGTAATCTATATATATATGTACCAGAGGTAAACTGTTATATTGATGCGCGTGGTGATAAATACATATCAATTGTTTGTAAAAAAATTATGAACATACTATTTGGTATATTTGTTGAGAAAGAAATGTTATTGATTCTTATAAGATTGTTCATTGAACCATATGTGAATTATTTTGAATGTTATCCAATTTATTACGATAACAGTATGAATTTGTGTAGATACATTGAACTACCTAGTGAGTTAAAGTATTATTTTACTGGCTATAGTCGTCCCGAACAAATGCGTATTATTGAACGACCTTGTGTGTTTGATCATTCTTTCTATGCTATGGACATGGATAGTATTCAACACGACACACGACTCTTAAAAATTTTTGGACTTGGTATATACATTCCGAATGATGAAAAAAGTACACCCGTTAAAAAAAAGTTGTGTGAACAAAAACAGAAAAAAACTAAATGGCCAATAAACAATCCAAAAACAATAAATTATTTGCTTCAGTCAAGAATTTTTCAGCCAAGAAAAAAGAATTAATCAGCCAAGAAAAAATATTTTTTATTTAAAATGGATTAAAAAAATTAATATATAAATATCTTTCAAAATATATAATGAGTGATATTGGTATTAAAGGTTTAATTAATAAAAATATGGAAACATTTACAGATGTATTTATAAAAAGTTCATTAAATGTCAAAGACGGTATAATTTCAGAAAAAGATAATGATACCTGTATAATGGGTTTAATCAGAGATACGTATATGTGTAATTTAATGTTAAGATATATAGGTTTAATGTTATTAGTGTCAAATGATGTGAAATGGAAAACAATGGATAATAAATTATATGATTTTATGAATGAATATAATAGTGATACAAAATTTAAAAAAAAACTTATTTTATTAAATTCACACTATGAAAAAAATAAGGAATATAGTATTTTTTTAAATAAAATGACGGAAAACTTTAGATTACATAAATCGTGTGTATTATTAAAAGAACACATCAGGAACCTAGAAAATGATATTTATAGACAAACAAATAAATTTCAAACAGTACAAATACCTTTAAAGTATTTTAACAATAAATATTTACAAGAACTAAAAAATAATCACAAAATAGATAAAGACAATTTAATTATATTATTGAACAATAAAAATTACACATATGTTATTAACATTATCAATGATATTAATATAAGACATAAAATAGAAAAATGTTATATGTCATTTACAGATACATTTTTAAACAGTTTTACTGAACTTGTTTTGTATAGAGGTAGATTAGCATCTAAATCAGGTTATTCAACTTTTTACAATTATATTAACCGTAATAAAATAGATAATAGTAATACAATTAATGAACTAATTAAAAATATTGTTAAACATATAACACCTACAGTATCTTATGAATTGAACAAAATATATAAACATTATGGTAGTAAAAAAATTACACAATGTGATATAACAAGATTTTATAACATTCATAAAAACAAAAATGAATTCAATTTAGATATTGTTTTAAAAGTTTTGTTCAATGTTATAACACAATATTTCAATATTGTTTTTGAAACATTAGATGATAATATTATACACAAAACTGTTAAAACATATATTATTAAAGATAAGAAAACAGATTTTTTATTTGGTAAAGTATATATTAGGTATGTTATGTATTAAGTTATAATATCAATTTTTGTAAAAAATTGAAATATCCAAATATTTGATATTTCTTATAGATATTTCAATAAAAAAATATAGTAACTAAAATGTCTATACTCCCTTTTACAAAACAACTCTCTTTACCTATTAGAGAACGCTCTTTTCCTTGTAGAGAAAATTGTGATGGTTCATTTACATTATTTGGAATTAGATTCGTGTATGATCCAAAATTAAATAAATTTGTTGTGGAATATGCGGATGGTGTTGAGCATTGTATACCTATCCATTGTATAACACTTCCTAATGGTTCTTATTGGGTCAAATCTAAACTATATATATTTGTAAAAGATCAAGATTCACCAAGTTATATTGATACGCGTGGTGATAGATACATAGCGATTGCCCGTAAAAATCTTATGAACATACTATCTGGTATATTTGTTGAAAAAGAAATGTTATTAATTCTTATAAAACTGTATATGGAAGAATATGGGAATTATATTGAATGTAATCCAATCTATAAAATTGGCAGTTTAGAATGGTGTAAAAAGTTTGAACTACCTAGTGAGTTAAAGGATTATTTTACTAAGAAATTAGATTTGTCATCCTGAAGAAATGCGTTGTATTGAAGACATTGAAGACATTCTAAATGATGAAAAAAGCACACCTGTTAATAAAAAGTTGCGTGAACAAAAACAGAGAAAAACTAAATGGCCGATAAACAATCCAAAAACAAGAAATTATCTGCTTCAGTTAAGAATTTTTCAGTCAAGAAAAAACTTTTTATTATTTTTATGTGAATTAAAATTTAATATATAAATATCTTTCAAAATATATAATGAGTGATATTGGTATTAAAGGTTTAATTAATAAAAATATGGAAACATTTACAGATGTATTTATAAAAAGTTCATTAAATGTCAAAGACGGTATAATTTCAGAAAAAGATAATGATACCTGTATAATGGGTTTAATCAGAGATACGTATATGTGTAATTTAATGTTAAGATATATAGGTTTAATGTTATTAGTGTCAAATGATGTGAAATGGAAAACAATGGATAATAAATTATATGATTTTATGAATGAATATAATAGTGATACAAAATTTAAAAAAAAACTTATTTTATTAAATTCACACTATGAAAAAAATAAGGAATATAGTATTTTTTTAAATAAAATGACGGAAAACTTTAGATTACATAAATCGTGTGTATTATTAAAAGAACACATCAGGAACCTAGAAAATGATATTTATAGACAAACAAATAAATTTCAAACAGTACAAATACCTTTAAAGTATTTTAACAATAAATATTTACAAGAACTAAAAAATAATCACAAAATAGATAAAGACAATTTAATTATATTATTGAACAATAAAAATTACACATATGTTATTAACATTATCAATGATATTAATATAAGACATAAAATAGAAAAATGTTATATGTCATTTACAGATACATTTTTAAACAGTTTTACTGAACTTGTTTTGTATAGAGGTAGATTAGCATCTAAATCAGGTTATTCAACTTTTTACAATTATATTAACCGTAATAAAATAGATAATAGTAATACAATTAATGAACTAATTAAAAATATTGTTAAACATATAACACCTACAGTATCTTATGAATTGAACAAAATATATAAACATTATGGTAGTAAAAAAATTACACAATGTGATATAACAAGATTTTATAACATTCATAAAAACAAAAATGAATTCAATTTAGATATTGTTTTAAAAGTTTTGTTCAATGTTATAACACAATATTTCAATATTGTTTTTGAAACATTAGATGATAATATTATACACAAAACTGTTAAAACATATATTATTAAAGATAAGAAAACAGATTTTTTATTTGGTAAAGTATATATAGACTTATATTCAAGACCTGAAAAAAAAGTTTCAAATGTTATTTCTATGAGATTAAGTGATAGAATGTTAGTAACAAAAGATGTTACATCATTTACAGAAATGATATTGTTAGCAAATTATAATACAAATAATGTTTCATATGACGAAGTTATTTTACTGTTCAAAGAATTTGGTCATATTATTGGTAATATGTGTTATATTTCTAATGTAGGTAAGTTAAATTATGACAATGAATTTATTAACTATGTTCCTTCAATATTTGGTTTTATAGCATTAGATAGAAACATTATGAAACAAATTGTTAAAGATGAACATATATGTGATCATATATTAAATGATAAAAAGATTAGTTTAGCATTTGACCTTAAAATGAAATGTATTGAAGTTAAATTTGACCACGTTATACATAATACACCAGAACTTTCATTTTCACACGAAAAGAATATTAAACATTTGTATGTAAATATATATAAGGATTTTATGAAAGAACATTTTAATGAACTAGTAGATAATTTAGATATATATATTGACAGTAATATATTAGTTTCATCACAAGGTTTAACATATTCAAATCTTATGAATGAAATTTTTGCTTATACAAGTTATTATATGTGTAAGGATGATAAGTCAATGAAATTTAGAGAAATTGTTTTAAATGATGGTATAACAGAATACAAAGAACTGATATCTAAATTTTTACAATTAGATAAAATTAACAGTTTAAATTTATACATAAACTATATTATGCATTCACAAAAGAAAGAACTGATAATTGAACCAAATATTGTTAGCAATTATCATGATGACAATGAAGATAGTGATGATATAGATTTGATAATTAATAATTAGTTAAATAGTTTTTTAACGACTGATACCATGTTAAAGGTATAGTTGATGCCCATAAAGATATACTAAAAGGTGTAAATATTTTAGACCATTGTAAAATTTTATCTATCTCAACTGAACTAATCACACGTTCATATGTTAAGATACCAAATGATAGTCTTCTATTATCTATTTTACCTACATATTGACCTACTTGTGTTAAAAACATATCATAAGTTGTATCATATGTATTCATTGTTGTCATTAAAACATCATTAATGTTATATAACATAGTAGCATTGTATGATGATAATGCGAAGTCTATCCATACATTTAATGTTCTGTTTATTTTTTTTAATGAATTTGTCCATAGATTAACAAAATGTGTTAATTTATTGAAATCAATTACTGTTGATAGTTCAATGTCCAAATAATATCCATCATATTCATATTTTATTGCTCTCCTAATTGTATCATCAATAAAACCTGACATATTTTTGTATAACTTTTCAAATCTGTCAATAAAGTCTTGTCCTCCACACATTTGAATAGTTGTATCACAAAAGAAACAAGGATATGATTTCAAACCTAGTTCTTTTTTCAAAATATATTGATATTCTTCTGACGAAACATTATTATTAAGTGTTTTATATGTATTTACATGTCCTTCTTCATCAATTTCATATACCAATATAGAACTACCTGTTATCAAATTCATATCCTTATATGATTTATATAGATTGTATTGATAAGATAATTGTATATCAGACCAATTAGTTAAACCGGATGACAGAATTATATTAGCACTAACTATATGTAGTAATAATATTATGGTAAAAAACATTTATATGGAATATATAGGTGTTAATATTTAGGTAAAAAAAATTATAAAAATTGAATTTATGAACAAATGTCTTATAAATATAATAATATATTTAATTAACAAAAAATGAGTTTCGTTCATATCAAACCATACAATGATACTAAATCTATTAGTGATTATATACCAAATTTTAAATATGATTATGAATTTGAAAAAGATTTGTATGAACCTAATGATAGTTATTCATTAAAAATATACGATAAAGTCAGAAAATATTATTCTGTTTTCACTGATAATAAAACTATTAAGATAACTTTTACAGACAATAATTCTTTTAGTGGTTCAACTATTGCGGGAATTAGTGAAAAGTTTATGTATGATGAACCTGTTAATGATATGACATCATGTTATAAAACAGATGTTAAAATAATATATATAAGTACATCAGCAGACTTAAATGTTAATAATATTAATTCATATATTGATTTTAACAACTGTGTGTTATCAGATGTGTTAGGTTTAACGGAACAGTCATATACTTATAATCGTATTAAGATTGATCCAAAAAATATATTTTTAATAGGAACAGATGAGAAATATTTAGATAAAGAAACCTCAAATATAATCACAACTGAACAAATTAATATGTATTCATTACAAAAATTGAGAAAATTTGGAATTACAAATGTTTTAGATGAAATTAATAGTAAATGTAAAGGTTATACTGTTCATATTGCAATAGATATGTCATGTATCCATAAAAATTATTTAAAATCAGTTTACAGAACAGACACATTTGATGACGGATTTGATATAGATGAAATTAGATTAGTAGTACATAATTTAATAAATTTAGATGTTCATAGTATTGACATATCAAATTATAACTTTAATAATACACGTACTGATAATATGATATGTATTTTTATAATGTTTTCAATACTTAATTATTTTACTGATTGTAAAAAATATATAGAAAATTTAGACAAACAAGTACTAATTGTTAATGATATAAATAATGATAATGATAATTTATCTAATGGTTGGAAAATTTATAAAAATGATGATAATACAGATATGATTTTATCTCAATTTGATAAAATAAATAATATTGTTGTATATAATAATAAATTATATGCAATTACAACTGTTGAAGAACAACTATTTGAAAAAAATATATATGATACAATATATTACACAGATTGTTGTTTAATACCATTAGATAAAATAATATTGTTGCTAAATTTTATCTAATGGTATTAAACAATAATATCATTAGATAGATTTATTTCTCATTCTTTTTTTTATATAACCTGAAAATTGAGTTTTATCAGATTTCAATGTTTCCATATTTAGTTTTTCAGAACAATAACCATCAACAGTTGTATATATAATTTCTTTAATCATAATTTTAGATTTTATAAGTCTTAATAAACAGTCTCTACAAGGTCTTGAATTTCCCCATTGTTTTGCACCATTTAATCTTCCTACAAATAATATGTAAATTTGTTTTCTATCAATAATTGTATTTTTGATAGCATTCATTTCTGCATGAACACTTAAATCAGGATTAATAGATAATTTATTTGTTTTTAGTTTAACCACATCTTTCACACAACTTTTTTTTATAAGGTATCAATCCACAATAATGAAGTGTATAATTCATAGGATGAACAGATTCAACCTTCCTCTTAATATAATCTAACATATTATTTGACATATAGTAGTTCATCATTGGTTCGTTTATTAATTAATGAACTATAAACTATTAGTTAAATAATATATTCGTTTTTCATTTTTTTTATTATATAATATTATAATGTAGTCTTTATATGTTTTATTGTATAAATATCATAACTATTGCAATAAAAATTAAATTTTTATTTTTCCAGTTTTTATAAAAAATAATTGTTTAATTTATATGTAGGTAGTTGTTAATTAATTTTAATCACATATATCACGTTAAAATAATATTATAAACATATATCACTATATATTTATAATGAACAATCAAGATAAAGGATATTTATATGAAATTCAAATAAGAGATTTTATTATAAATGAATTAAAAAATCCTGCTTATTTATGGAAAGATACACCAGAAACTATACTTTTACAAAATAATATTATTGGTTCTCATAATCATAATAGATTAAGAAGAATAGAAAATAAAACAAATCCATTAAGAGATACAGGTATTGATATTATTACTTTAGAAAATAATAAATGCAGTTTAGTTCAATGTAAAAATGGATATAAGAAAGGTGTTAAGATGGAAGATTTAGCAGGTTTTAATGCTTGGATAAGTACTCTTGATACTCTAAAAGGTTATATTTATTACACTGATAAATTATCACAAAATATATTGTCTCTACCAAAAAATAAAAGAATTGAATATATCAAACAATCATTCAAACAAAATATTATTGAAGAAATTAATGTTTTAGAAAAATATATACCATATGATTATCAACAAGTAGCACTTAATAAATTTATAGAACATTTTAAGATTTCTAATAGAGGTATTTTATCAATGCCTTGTGGAACTGGTAAAACATTAACATCTTATTTAATTTCTCAAAAATTCAAACAAATTATTATATTAAGTCCATTAAAAGAATTTGCTAAACAAAACCTTAACAGATATATTGAATATGGATATGAAAATAAAACATTATTGGTAAGTTCTGATGGTTGTAGAGATGTTAAAGAAATTAGAAAATTCATCAAAACAAATAAATATTTTTTGATATCATCTACTTTTTGTAGTATTGATTGTTTGATACAAGTTTTAGATAAGTGTGATAATCCATTAATAATAATTGACGAGTTTCACAATTTGTCTAAAAATAATATTATTAATGAAGAAGATGACTTTTATAAAGTTCTGAATTCAGAACATAAAATTATGTTTATGTCAGCAACACCTAGAGTATATGAGTTAGAAGACGAAATTACAGATACCGAACATATATTTGGTGAAACATTTTATAAGATGAGTTTTAATGAAGCAATTGAAAAGAAATTTATAACTGATTATAAAATATGGTTACCATCCATACATGAAGATAATAGTCAGTTAAATGAAGAATTATCTGTTTATAAAATTGATGAAGTTATTAAAGGCAAATGTAATTTCTTTTTTAGTTGTTTGCTTAATAACGGTTCTAAAAAATGTATAATCTATTGTCAAGACACAAATGAAATAAATTTAATGATTGAAGTAATGAATAAATTGAATGAATTTTATTGTTTGGATATCAGAATGAACCAGATAACAGCATCAAATACAGAAAAACAAAGAATGAACGTTTTAGATGATTTTAGAGAAAGGGGTGATATTCAGTTATTATTTAGTGTTAGAATTTTAGATGAATGTATTGATATACCAAGTTGTGATAGTATATTTATAACATATCCAATCAAATCAAAAATAAGAACTATTCAAAGAATGAGTAGATGTATGAGAATAAATAAATCAAATTCTTTCAAAGTTGGAAATATATTTATATGGTGTGATGAATATGATAAGATTTTGGAGACATTAAGTGGAATTAAAGAATATGATATAATGTTTAAGGATAAAATAAAAGTAAATAGTATTAGATTTTTTGATGAAGGTGTTAAAAAAGGTTGTGATATAGATAACAAAATGGTAGAAAAATATATAATGGGAGTGAAAGAGTTTAAGATGGTAGGATGGGAAGAAATATTAGAGACAGTAAAAAAATATATTGATGAGAATGATAAAAGACCATCGTCAAAAAATGAAAATAAAAACATAAAAATATTAGGTGAGTGGATATCAACTCAAAGAAAAAATTATAAATCAAAAGAATATATTATGAAAAATCCAGATATATATAATAAATGGACAGAATTTATAACTTCAGAAAAATATAGAAAATATTTTATCTTAAATGAAATGGAATGGCAAAGTAATTTAAATCTTATTAAAAAATATATTGACGAAAAATATAAAACACCATCAAGACATGATAAAAATAAAGATACAAAAATATTAGGTGAATGGATATCAACTCAAAGAAAAAATTATAAATCAAAAGAATATATTATGAAAAATTATGAAATATATAATAAATGGACAGAATTTATAACTTCAGAAAAATATAGAAAATATTTTATGTCTAATATTGACGAATGGAACTATAATTTATTGGAGTTAAAAAAATATATTGATGAAAATTGTAAGAGACCATCATCACATAATAATAAAGATAAATATATAAAAACATTAGGTCAATGGATATCATATCAACAATCAAATTATAAATCAAAAGAATATATTATGAAAAATTCTGATATATTTAATAAATGGACAGAATTTATAAATTCAGAAAAATATAAAAAATATTATTATTGATATGTTAGGATCAATACAAAAAATATACTTATACTATACAAAAAGATAATGATAATATTTTTCTAACAATGGTTTTTCCTTAAATAACCAACAATATCCCATATAACTTTACAATCAACTTCATTATAATCAATTATTTTTTTATATACTTTGAAATTAATTGTTAAACCTTTTCTATATAATTTAATGGCTTCTACCATAGAACTGAAACCATCTGTTATATCATTCCACGAAGTTTTAATCAGACCGTTATTATAAAAAGCATTTCCAATATGTTTTAATTTATATCTGTAAGAACCTTTAATAACAATCGGTTCTTTTTCAAACACTTGATGCATATCTATCCATATACCATTAGAATTAAATATATTTAATGTTTTCATATATTGTTGTCTATATTTAACATTTTTAATATTAGGTATTCTTGTAATTGATTTATTCATAAATCGTTCTTCTGCAGGTGTCCAATGAAATAATCTTGATTTGTTTTTTTGTGTTGCTCTTCTTAAATTTATAAATTCATAAAACAATCTAAATAATTCTAATTCATTTTCTATAACAAAATCCATCAAATAGAAACAAACATATGTCCATTTATCAGAATTGTTAATATGATAATTACATTTTGTGTAATCAATATTAAGTTCTTCTATTATTTTATCTAAATTATTGTTTTTATCAAAACCTATACCAATCATATATGTAACATCTGAATCAATAAACGAATGGTCTAAATCCATTTCTGCTACCTTACAATACAAATTATAGTTAATTGTTTCAAAATCAATATAATAATCTAAATTAGTTTGTTTTTGCCAGTTATTCATATTATTTTTAATTTTATTAGGACTAATTATTTGTGTTTCATTATATTTGTTAATATTAATTATTTTCTCAATAATTAATCCTCTCGAAGTTCTTTCAATACCTAATTTTTCAATAGTACAATCGGGGTCTCTAATATCATAAATATTATTTTTTTGTCCTATATTTCTGTTATACGAATTTACATACCATACTAATGTTGGATCACCATATTTAAGTGCTAATTCATATTTAATTTTGTCAAACATTGGACTAAATGACTTATTAACATTTGGATACATTTCAATAACACTTGGTTTATCATCACCATATTGCCATAAGTCTCCTTCTGTTGCTACACGTTGATACCATTTAATTGCTTTTTTTGTTTCTGTTAGAAAATTAACATCTCTGTCTTTGTAATCGATAACACCTGCTCTGTCAAATGCCGAACTTCCACTATACAATGTTTCATCCCCTTTTTCAATATTCGTTTTACCTATCTTCCATGATTTTGCCATAATATATGCATAATTAGGAATATATCCTTGTAAGATTTCTAAGGCTGCAGTATATACAGCAAGTTGTCCTTTATATGCAGGAAAAAATCCTTCGTTTCTAATTGTTTTACCATCAACACATAAAGTCATTGTTGTCCATTTACAGTCTATAATTCTGTAATGATATTTTTGTTTGTCTTTCATTTTTAAAAGAGGTGCTTTAACATATATTTCATCATCTAAAATAAAAGTATCAAATAACACTTCTAAATAATCAGAACGAATTAAAATATCAGCTATACCATATGTTTTATTTGTTTCGTTAATCAATGGTGCTTGTGCTATAAAAGGTATTCCATCATTCATCAATGTTTTAACTTCTTGATGTTTTTTTCTTATAAAATCATCTATACGATGTTCTATAACAAATTTTTTAACATCTTTTTCTGACAATACTAATACAAAATCTTCTTTATATATATCATAAAGTTCATCATATACTTTTTTTTCAAATATATGCCCACCTTCAAATAAAAATTTAATGTGATTTGATAAATTATTATTATTTTTTGTAGATTTATGATATAGTGATAACCAGTCTACACATTGATCACCTAATAAATAGTTTTTTGTTTTAGTAGCACTTACCCAACCTAACATTTCATCAACTTTAACTTTTTTACTCTTATTTGTTTTTTCACTTAATTTTCTTTTTTTACAACTTGTTATTTGTTCATCTAACATTTTTTTATCCATTTTATTATAAGCATAATGTTTTTTCCAATTGTTAGTTCTTTTCATATAATTAAATAAATATCAATATTTAATTATGTCAAAAATATTGTATAAATAATCACATTATTTTTTAATTAACAAAATAATTCAATATTAAACTCGTGCGGTTCTTCATAAAAATTAATTAAATTACTTTTAATATCTTCTGTTAAACGATATTCAATATTTAAATCTTTTGTAGATACATTATTTTCAACATCAAATATTTTTTGTATCAAATTTCCATCAGGTAATATTTCACATACTGGTAATTTGGATAATTCTTTAATAAACATAAAATAACTACTGTCTAAAAACATATGTGGTTCTTCTGAATTATATGTTTTGTAATTTTTATATTCTTTTTGTGTAAAACCTAGACATTGACCTATTGAATTTTTCTTGAACTCTAGACCAAACATTTCATCACTTTCAATTTTGATATATCCCTTAACATCAGATATTTTTATAGGTATATCATTTTCAGTTAATGTTTCATTAATGCCATTAATAATATCTTTAATTGTATATTCATCACTGCTTGCTAGTTCTATTGGTATTTCTTGACTATCATAAATTATACAAAAAGTATTTTGTGTGTCATTTATTTCTGGTCTTAAAATAGGAAAATCATAATCTTTTGTAAAATTAATTCGTTTAACAGTATTCACAGGTTCTGCTAATGTAAAACGATATTTATTATAAAACATTGGTTCTGTCCATTCCACTGACTTTACATTTATTAACGTTTTATTTTTTGTATTTATTTCAACATATTTACTGTTAATCAATTTATGTATTTCATTAACATCCATATCCATAACTTTTTTTGTATCTAATCCATATTTATTAGCAATATTTTTTTTACTGTCATTGATTTTTGATTGTAATATATTGTCAGATATTTTATCGGATGTTAAAACATTAGCAGTTAAATTATTAGTAGTCAAATTATTGGTGGCCAAATTATTAGTAGTCAAACTATTAGTCAAATTATTGGTTGCCAAATTATTGGTCAAATTATTAGTAGTCTTAGTCAAATTATTAGTAGTCAAACTATTAGTCAAATTATTAGTAGTCAAACTATTAGTCAAATTATTAGTAGTCAAACTATTAGTTAAATTATTAGTAGTCAAACTATTAGTCAAATTATCATCTTCAACAAACATATATTTTCCTTTTTCTTCTTCTTCAATATTTAATAATCTTTTATCAATATCATCTTCTATATTATATGTATTATTAAAATATGATGTATATTCAGATAAATAATTCTTTTTTTCTTCATATTTATTACCTGTGTTTTTAGTTTTATTTGATATATTAAGTAGTTTTTCATTAAATAATGGATTATGTTTAGGTAAATCCTTAATGGTATTATCATATTTAGGTAAATCTACAAAATTATCTTTACCTATATTTTCAAATTTTTCAATAGTAGAATATTCATCATAATCTTGATTGTTCTCAAACATTTTATCTTCCAATATAGGATTTTTAGTACTAGTTCTAGTATCACCACCATCTATACAAAAATTAATTTCAGGAACTTTTTTTTGTTGTGTGCCCATTCCCATTTTCATTTCACTTAATCTTTCTGATACTAGTTTATCTATATATTCACTATTTTGTTTTCTACCTTTATTTTCATTTGACAGAGATTGAAATTGAGATTGAGATTGATTATTTTCATCTGGTTGTGTATCTAAATTTAACATTCTAGGATCATTTAAATTACCCATAAACATTTTACCTTTTACTTTTTCACCTGTTGCTGATATGTAATAATTTTCATCAATATCATTAACTAATGGAGAAAATGTTTCATTACTAAAATCATTGTCATAATCTTGTGTTTTTGAAACTGGTTGTTTTGAAACGGATTGTTTTAAAACTGGTTGTTTTGAAACTAGTTGTTTTGAAACTGCTTGTTTTAAAACTGGTTGTTTTGAAACTGGTTGTTTTGAAACTTCTTTAACAACATTGTCTTTGTGTTCCATATGTGAATTATATATTTTTATAAATTCATTTATAGACTTTTTGTTTAACTGTGGTAAAATACTATAAGGTTCTATATCTTTTATTTTCTTTTTATTTTTTTCATATATTAGTCTCATATGCGTTGTTAATACTTTTTTACAAGCACTTAATGCTTCTTTTGTATGTTTCATATCTGTCTCTTTTTTTAACACGTCAACAAGATTTTTAATATTTCTATCATCAAAAAATATATCTTTTATACTCATTTGTAATTACTTATAATTATTATCAATTAATTAATATTGTTAATTAAAACGAATATGTATATATATAATATATAATGAATGTACGAACACAGAAGCGATTTATGACAGGATTACATGGTGATAACACTGTTTCAGGTTCTGAATATAATGATATGGATTATGGTAAATATAATACAGTTCCTGATCCAGTTATTTTAGGACTACCTGATTATACAAATAAAAAAAATACATTACATAATAATATTAATGAAAATGTTTTATTAGAAAGTATATTTCAGAATAAAATATTTATTGATACAACATTGAAAGATTATTCACTTGAACCAGATTTATTTAAGTTTTCTGTCAATTTTTCAAGTGGTAATATATCTTTAACTGACATAAATATAATGATTGAAGGATGTGAAAAGTTTTCATATAAAAAAAGTATAAATGGTAATGCAAATATATATATTGAAAAAAATTTTAGAAATGTTAAAAATGTATCTATAGATGCATTAATAATGCCATCATATATTGAATTTAAAACAAATAAAGATGGTTTATATGAACCAGTACATAAAACCAAAATATCATATAAATATATTGTTCTAAAAATAAAAGAATTAAACAATGGTAGATGTTATTCTAATAATAAAAATTTAGGTAGTGAATCATTTATTATGAGACTTGATGATGATTTATGTGGAAATAATAACATTTGGGTTCCTTTATCCTGTAATATATTTTATCCTGATTCACAGTTAAAAAATATTGACAAATTAACTGTTGAAATATGTGATAATAATGGTAATTTATTAGTTACTAAATTAGATGGAAAACCTTATGATTTTTTTAAGGAATATAGAAATTTAATAGATAATATTACATATTTGACAGAAGATAATAATGATGTAAGTTGTGATAAATCTTCATCATATAGTTGTGATAAATCTTCATCAAATAGTTGCGATGATTCTTCTTCATCATATAGTTGTAATAATTCTTCTTCATCAAATAGTTGTGATACAAATAAAACTGAATGTAATAAATGTAAAATTAATAGTCTAATTCCAAAATTAGTATCATTAAGAAGACTAACATCATATTTATCACCTGAATTACATATGATATTTTCAACACTAGAACCACAAATTAACACTAGACCTACGTATAGATATTAATTTATTTTTTAATTATTGGTATTGGTATCATCTTTGAAATAATATATGAATTATTATCAAGTCTAATAGGTATGTCATTTTCATCTGTTTTTACTTTACCTATTGGATAATGATATTTATAATCATATACAACTTTAGATGATGGATAATACCAATAGTTTTCTTCTTCAGAATATATTATATTTTCTTCAGTATCTGCAGACAATTGTTTAACTGCAGTTATTTTTATTAATTTTATTCTTTTAACAACTGAATTTTCAGCATCTAGACCGTTATTAATTTTTAAATCATCTATTATATCTTCTTTATATGCTGGACCAATTTGTTCATCAAATAACGATTTCTCATTGAATTGAAAACATTTATATGATGATTGTAAAAAGTTATGATTTTTATTTAATTCACAATCAATCGCAGTCTGTTTCATAATATCTAAAAAACTTTTTATCAATTTACTTTTATTATATGCGTATTGTTCAATATATTGATCGGTTGTTAAATTATTTGCACGTATATTTTTTATAGATTTGTATCTAAATATGTCTACAACACGCTCTTTTTTAGGTAAATCTTTATGAGAACATTGACGTACAGAACGACCAATCATTTGTTCTATTTGAACTTCTTGCCAGAAAGGTTCCATAATATGTACTTGTCTTACATTGTTTAATGACAAACCTTCGGCACCGGCTGCAGTAATCATAATTATTTTACTAATATCACCTGTTTTGTTATCAATATCATTATATATTTTTAATGCTTTAGCACGGTCTTTTTTTTCAATTAAACCGTGATACTCTAAATATCTTAACCCATTTTGTCCCTTTTCTCTTGATTCATAAGATGTAAATCCTAAATATTTTAAATATATTTTAAATATCTGTAATCCTTCCATAACTACATAATTAGAATATACCAAAACTGGACCCGATGAGTTCATTATATTGAAAACTATAAATGTCATTTTTGGAGAACAATTATATAATTCCATTAACACTTCTGATTTTTTTGTTTTATCTTTTACAAATTTTGTAAAATTATCTATACTAAATTGTTTTTCATATTCGTTTTTAAATCTATCAATATCTTTTATAAGTGTATTTCCTGTTTCATTATCAAGAACAGATTTTTTTTTAATATGATTATCAAAAGCATCAGCAAATTCATTTACTTTTTCTAAATATTCTCCTACTTTGTAATACTTTTCTTTGTCACCATTAACAGCATCTTCTATTTCATATTCTGTTGTTTTATAATCTTTAGGTCTAGGACGTGTTTCTCCTGTAATACTTTGTGATATATTTGGAAAAACAAAATTACATGCTTGTCTTGTATATGATTTATAATTTCCTCCAGAACCTTTTGTATTTCTAGAAATTTTTTCTTCTATTTTTTCAAAATGAGAATATACCTTTTCTTGATATTCTGACATTGGAACATCAATTTGTATATAATTCTTTTTAGCATAAAAATCGGGTGTTGAACCGATATAATGTGATACCAAATCTTTAATTCTTCTTTGAAATTGATTTTTTGTTTTAGGATTTATTGATTGATTTCCTACATTATCTGTATATACATATGTTTGATTAAATTCACTTTCTGACATTTTTGGAAAAGCATCTGGTTTCAATAAATTAAACATAATTGCTAGTTCGTATGGTACGTTAATTGCTGGAGAACCTGAAATTAATATTATTCGTGTATCAAAATTTTCTCTTTTATCATTCATCATATATTCATATATAGTTAATGCTCTTCTGCCTTGTTTAGTAGTTAAATTTGAATATACATTTCTAATAAAATTATGTGATTCATCTATAATATACATACTTTTTTTAGACACATCTACGCTTCTAATAGTTTCAATAAATAATTTATCAGCATTAGGTGCATCATATGAAATAAAATGTATATTTTTCATTCTAAAATCTTTTTCTTCTGATTGTAACCATTTATCTAATTCTCCTAACCAAATACTATCTTTAAATGTTGCTTTAATCAATATAAAAACATTCCAGTCTGGTGATGAATTGTATAAAATATTCATAACATTAATTGCGGTTCTTGTTTTACCAGAACCTAACCCGTGATATAATAAAATTGATTTAAAAGGTGATAAATAACCTAAATATTTACCTAAAAATTCCTGATATTTTCTCAATTCTTTTCCCTTAACCGTTTCATTACAAGGATCAGAATCATCAATAAAAATTTCTGGTAATTTGTATTTATTAAAGTTTGCTAATATCCATGTTGGAAACAATCTACCACCTATACCTTTTAAGTTAACATATTGATCATCTTTTTCTGAAATTTTATTTTTATATGAATATTTTGTTGTCATTGTATTATATTATATCAATTATAAATAAAATCACAAAATGCTTCTAATAACCACATTTTTAAAGGTGTAATATATCCTTTTTCTGAAATACAATTATAATTCAGAAAATTAACAGATGATATAAAGTCAGTTAAATCAATATTTTGTTTAAATTTATAATAATTTATATAATGTTCTTTCAATTCTTTACTATTTTTAATATGATTAGATAATACTGATTTAAATCCAAATATTTTACTACATTTTAAATCACCTATAAAAGTATTATACAATACTATTGCTTTTTTTTCATTTATATTCGCAATAAATGAGAACCCTCTGTCTCTATACTTATTAACAATTTTAATAGGGTCTCTAGAACCAGCAAAATATTTATAATCAACATTTATAAGTGTCATCATTGATGATATAAATGATGGTAACATATAAATATTATCATCTTGAATATATGCTCTAACACACGGCATATGAAATTTAGCAACAGTGTTAAATGGATCACCTTCTGGTATTCTAAATATTTCTATTGCTCTTTTAAGTTGCTTTGTTACAATCTTGTATTTTATAGATACACATACTTTAAAAACCATATAATTATGTTCTTCTGATACATAGTCTTGTTTTCTTCTAAAATCATTTATGAAAAAACATTGTTCTTCTTTATTGTATATTGTTTCTTTTATATAACAATAATCTGTCATTTTAAGAATAAAGTCTTTTTTATCAACAATATTATTAGACATTTTGTATAATTCATTATCATCAATTTCTTCTATTTTTTGATATCCTTCTAAATAATCATTATAAGCATAACTAATAATTTCATCGTATTCATTTTTTTCATATTTTTCTTTTAAATCATGTTCTGTTAAGTTTATTCCTAATAAATCATTTAAATCTAATAAACATTCCTTGAAAAAATATTTACTTATTATTATTGCTGGTTTTTTTACAACTTCTACATTTATGTCTTTTCTTTCTATTTCTAAATTTTTACATAACATTTTTATAAATTCTGATACATACTGTATATATTTATCCGTTTTATTCACAGAACACATTATATCTATATCTGAATTTTCATAATATTTATTGAAAAATTCATCATATGAGTTGCCTTCTAAAAAAGGAGACATCTTTAAAAGTATTGCTGGCATTACAGAACCTGTTATACTAAACATTTTATCCATACCATTAAATATATTTTTTTGTTGATCACCTGTTGCAAAAATATTTAATCTTTTAAATGCTTCACTTTTATTACATACACCATAATACTTATAATGTTCTTTCAGTGAGTTTTCACCCATATAATTTGTTGATGAATTAATAGTTTTTCTATCTAACAGAACTGTAGCATATGGATTAGTGTGTATATTTTCCATAGTAAATGGAAAACTTATTAATCTATTAGCAGTATCAATATCAAATACAAATCTATCAGTTTTCTTACATTTTGTTTCCATTAATGTTTCTTCAATATATAATGTGTTCCACGCATAACCTAAATAATATGACAAAACAATACTATATTTCAAGAACAATTTCATATTATTCTTTAATAATTTCTTATTATTTATTACTAAATGACAATATTCCTTTGAAGTGATAAATATTATTAAACAATAAATTTTATGTTTTTCATTAACTATGTTTTCAAAAAAATCATTAACATTTTCGTGATTCATAGTATCATCTATATTTCTAGACATATAAAATGTTCTATTTGGACATATTCGTAAATAAGAACCTATATTTATGTGTTGTGTTTTAACATTAACATTATCTAGATAATATGGTTTTTTTTCTATTATTTCTTCAAGTGATACACTCTTTTTGTATGATATTTTATCCATTCGTTGTCCTTCATATACCATAATTCTGTCTTCAAATATATTATTAAGTGTAATTTTACAATTATTAACATTTTTCCAGAACATATTAATTGGTAAAATATTTGGGTCAAATATTTTTGTAGAAGTATAATAAGAACTCAATGTTAATATTTCCATAACTTTTTGTAAATCTATTTTATGAACTAACAAATTAATCAAAACATTAATTTGTTCTTTATTAAGTTCGTAGAATTGAATGATTATTTCATTAATGTCATATTCGTTTTCTTCAAATAATTTTTTAAGAATAGTTCCATCTACTATTATAGATTTTTCTCTATATTCATATTCATATAACAATGAAATAGGAACCTTTATCAAACAGAAATGCTTACATATGTTTATTAAACTTTCTTCTGTACATTTATCTAATAATAAATCTGTACATTCATTTATATCAACTTCTTTTTTAGCACACATTATATAAGCATATTTAAATGTTCTAAATATGTTTTTAATAAATGTGGTTCTATAGAAAGGATTAGATAAAACACTCATTAAAAATAGTATTGTTAATTTATTTATTTAACAAATTATATATAAACTAACATATTATTCATCATTCAATTTTTCATCTATTAATATTTTATCGTATATTGGATCAATATTAGAATCATCATTATCATTATCATCATCATTATCATTATCTGACAAAATATCAGATAACTTATCAGATTTATTTAATTCATAATCATTATAATATATATCTTCATTAGTATTTTTGTCATCATATTCATCTAAATTTATGTTTTCATAAATATTTGGTTTAAAATCTCTGTTAAATGATATCAAATCATCTACATTTTTAATTATGTTTATATTTTTCATATCAATTATAGTTTTTCCTATTATATGTCTTTCTAAAATATCTATATCAAGTTCATCATATATGTTTTTAATTTTAATTGTTTTATCTTTAATTACACATAGAATGAAAGCTTGTAATAGATTACATTTACATACATATGTTTTGTTGTCTATTTCTAAACTAAAATTTGTCATAGAATATTCATAATCATAATATGTATCTGATTTATTTTCAATTAAAATATTAAATGGTTCTGGTATCTTGATTTTACTTAATGATAAATGATAGAACTTATTGAATATCATATATTCAGTTACACCTTCTTTGTAATACAATGTTTTGGTTATTATATCGGGTGATATATTTTGTGTCATAAATTTCATTTCGTTTATGATTCCATTTTTACATCTGTTCATAAAATATATCATCAATCTACATCTCAAATACATAGTATAAATTCTGACAAAATCAGAAGGATCGCCATATTTATTACATACGTAAATATGTTCTTTTATTTTCTTCGCATATTTATCACAATTTTGTGATACTATCATCTCACTAACATTTACCAATATATTAACCATCATACCTAGATTTATAAATTCTACATTATTATCGTATCCTATTTTTTCATATGTTTTACACAAATCTATTACTTTATTAGTATCTTTTTTTTGTAGCATCATTAAATCATTATTATATTTTTTACTATCAAAAAAAGGTTTCATAACTTTATCATTAAATATTTTAGTTGCTGAAACATATAAAAAGTTCTTGTTTTTAATTGTATATAATATTTTCCTAAATATTTTTTTCAATATGTATATATTTTTATAAAAATTTTCTTTAAAAGATAAAACATCTTTGACAAATATTTGTCGACCTCCTAACAAATATTTAACAATATATTGATTAATATTATCATTCATTATTTCTATAAATGTATTAATACCTTTCTCATTACTCATTAAATGTCTCTCACATAATTCTACATTGATTTTGTTTGTTATAGAACCACTATTTATAATATTATAAAAACTATCATTTATTGTTTTAAATGCGTATTCATCATTAACTTGGATACCTTTAAAGAAATTACGAAGTGGTTTGATTTTAAGCATTCTTAAATGATTTTTTGTTAAAATTAATTAATAAATGAACATATTATATTTTTATCAATTTTTCTAAATTAATATTTATAAAAATATTGATAAATAATGAGCATAATATATTATATTAACATATTATATAAACATATTATATATACATATATCTATCTATGGAAGAACTATATGATTTAGTTAATACTTTGAAACCAGATTATGTTAAACTTAAATATTGTCCCAAGTTTAAAGAACAAAATGAATATGAAATAGATATTAAAAAATTAACAAAAAAAAAGTTTGGTAAAATTTTAGATACATATGAAACAGAAATTTTTGGTGTAGATAATACATTTTTTGAAGTTTCAGAAAAATCTAATAAATCTGATAAATCTAATAAATCTGAAAAAATGTTTTACAAAAAGAGAACATATATGTTTAAAGATAAAGGATTATTATTGGTAGAACTATATTTCACAATAGATGAAGATCAATTACCATATCTAAAAACATATCCTATAACAGAAAAACATATTGTTGAAAAATATAATAAGATAGAGATAATAGACAAAACATATATGTCATATAATGTTTTATCAATAAAAAATATTATGGAAGAAATGTATGAATTCATTCACATATGTGAATAATAGTTATGTAGAAAATATCTACATATGTGAATAATAGTTATGTAGAAAATATCTACATATGTGAATAATAGTTATGTAGAAAATATCTACATATGTGAATAATAGTTATGTAGAAAATATCTACTACTCATATATGATGATGTTAATATTATACCGTATATAAGTATTCCAGAAAATCGAACTCCTTTGTCTGTAGGTTTTAATTGATAAACAACTTTACTAATCATATTAATAATAATCGGTTGACTTAGAACTACATATATAGTCACTAATAAAAGAAAATCAATAACAGTTTTCATATAATTTTTTTTATGTTCAACTATTTTTTGTTTATTTTTTATTAATTGTCTAGGTCTAGGTCTAGTTCTAGGATTTCTTTCAATTTTATCTAATTCTAACAGTGATTTATTTACATCTTCTGCTAAATCTTTAATATTAGTATAATTAGAATTATCTTGAGACATATTAGTAGTTTTTTCTTGTACTTGTTTTTCTTTAACTAAATCTGTTATACTTAGTCCAGAACTTTTAGGTTCATATATACTCATATCTGAGATATCAACAGTTTCATCTTCCTCATTATTACTCATTTTATATTATTGAAAAGTAAAAAATTATATGTTTAATAATTCACCATTTATATCAGTAATTTTACATACTGGTTTGTCATTATGTTTTATCAATTCAAGTTCAACTAATTTATCAAAATTAATGTACTCATTTGAATAATTAAAATTTGTTGTTAAACTAGTATTTCTTTTTCTGATTTCAATAATATTGTTTAATCTATCAATATCTAATGATATGAAAGGTGGTTTTTCATTATATGTTGGTTTTCTATAAAGTGATACATATACTTTACCATTAACTTTACAACCAGATAAATACATTGCTGATTCATTAGGTACAGTTTCTTCTTTTTTAACAATAATTGTCATAACATAATTATACACTTCATATTCGTGATATAAATATTTTTTTTGATAATCAGGGTCTGTTAATATAAGATGTTCAAATGGATTAACTACATATGTATATAATGACATTTTACCATCAACGTCTATCACAACACCATTTTTAACAAATACTTTTTCAATAACATCTATTAAATCGTATTCATAAATTGATGTTGCTATCATATTTGTTTTAATATTATTTTTACTTATATCATATGTTAATTTGTTTTTAACAATTATCATTTTACCTGTAATATGCTGTGATGTTATTTGTATTCCAAAATTGTTAAATTTATTTTTATCACTTATATCAATACCATCAACATAATAACACGCATATAATTCATTTAATGTATCATATAAACAACAATATGTAACATTATTTCCTAATGTTTTGTTAATTATTTCTAACATTGTGTTCTCATTATCAAAACTTTTAAATTCAACATTTGTTGTATCTTCAATAATCTCTTCTAATTGTTCTTTAATATTTAATTTATCACAATTAATAACTGTATCAATAACATTTATAATTGCTAATTTATACATATAATTATTATAATTATTATAATTATGTGTTATATTTCACACTAATTATTCATAATATTCATCTTCATCTTCTTCATTACCTATTATTTTCAATTTGATTAATGCATCTTTAGCTGCCTTTTTTTGTGAAATTTTCTTTCTACGTCCAAAACCTAAACCTAATATTTCACCTGTTTTATTATCCTTTATAATTGATTTAAATTTTTTATCTATTATAATACCTGCTTTTGTATCACCATTATCGTTTTCTATTTCAGTATCAATAAAAGATACATCATATTTTGTATTTTTACGAAAAAATTGTTTTAATGTACCTATATAATCATTTATTGTTCTAAATATTTCAGCAAAATCAAATTCACTTTCAATTAATAACCAGATAAATTCTACTGTTTTGTTATCATCTACTTCTAAATTTAATGCTCCTATAAATGCTTCAAATATATCTTCTGTTAGATTTATATGTGTTATTCTACCATTAGAATTTTCTATATTTTTAGCAATAATAGCATAATCTTGTAGTCCTAATTTACGAGACAATTTAGACAATGAAAATTCATTTTCCATTTTACTTCTATTTGTTGTTAAAAATCCTTCATTTTCTCCATTACATCTTAAAAATAAATATTTACCTAAAGCATGTCTAAATATTGAATCGCCTAAAAATTCTAAAGTTTCATATGATTTTTCTTGTAATGGAATACATTTTTTTCTTAATTTGTATTCTATAGGTTCAACATCTTTTAATAATTTATGGTTTCTAGTATCATATATATTTTTTTTAAGATAAGATGAATGTATCATTGCTAGTTGAAACATTTCTAAATTTTTAACACAGTGATTAAAACCTACATTCTTAAATATATTGTTTATAAATTTCTCAGTAATATATTTGTTTTTTTCATTTAATATTCTGTCTTGTATTTCTTCATTAGACAAGTTATTTTCCATTGTTAAATAGATATATAAACTATTTATAATTATATATTAAACTAAAATATATTCAATTTTTATAATAAATATTATATTATATAATGACAGATACTACAATCATAAATTCATTAGCATATTATGACAATTTTAATAAAAAAAACAAAAAAATGTTAGACATTATTGATTCATATATTGAAATGGATAACAAAATATTTATGTTTGTTGATAAAGATAATAAAGAATTATTTAAATCCAGAGTAGAAACTATATCAATATATATCAGAGACATTAAATTATGGCAATGGGAATGGTCATCTGTAAATATGGAAAAAGTTTTTTTAAATATTGTAAAAAAATTATTAAAATATGGTATAGATATATCAGAAACAAATAGAGAACATATTAAAAGTTATCTAATTACATCAAGATTTAAAATAACAAATGATTTAGAATTATATGTATTATGTTCTTTAATAGCATATCTTTCAAAAACACCTTATATATGGTATGACAAAAAAACTTCTAAATATTTATTTTTATTAGATTTTCCAGAAATAGTTTAAGGTAAATATGGATCATATCTAGGAGACAAATCAGGGTCTTCTTTAAATCTAAATTCATATCCGTCTAATTGATGAATAGTAACTCTATCGTCATCAACTATTTCTCTACCTCTTGTTTCAATATAGAATTTAACTTTTGTATCAGCATCTACACTAGTTGCAAAATATTCATAATCGCGGCCCGGATATTTTTCACGTCCCATTAAATTTAAAAATTTATATTTATCTTGTGCATTTACACCAGTCGCAATTAACGTTCCTACTTTTCTAAATCTACCAACTGGACCACGGGTATATGTAGGATAAAGACCAGGAATTAAACGGTAATCAGACTCGTCATAATAACTTCTACGGAATGGTGGTGTGAAATCATTGTTTATCGCGTCATAATCAAATTGTCTTAGTGGATCGATAGGCGGAGGTCGACCAATTAATGAACTACACCGACAAATACCTAATTGCATACAACTAGGGTTTCCACAACTAGTTGTTTTTTCGTTCTCATCTTTTTCAGTGTAAATATATTTTGTTCTATCTCGACCATGGTTCATTATAATATAACCTATGAATCCGACTACAAGTATAAACATTAATAATTCGTTTGATGACATATGATAAAATAATAATAGAAAATATATTTTTTTTACAATTAATATATAATGAATTATTATATAGAATTTATATTAGGTATTATAATTGGATTTGTTATATATTGTTTGATATATAATAGACCTGTTATTAAAGGACCAAATTCAAAAGACATTGTAGGAAAAATATTCATAGTTAATGATAAAAAATATGTTTTTGAACCATTTATAGTAGGTTATAACTAGTAGGTTAAAAATTGATAAAAGTATTATATGGTATTGATAAATATATATTTTTCAACTTACAATGGATGACAATATTAGAGAATTAAATATTGTAATAACAGATATAAATAAAAAAATAAAGGAACTAGAAGAATATAAAAATAAAATTGAAAATGAAATAAAAGAAAAAACATTATTGTTATTAGAAAGTAAAAAAGATAGTTTAACAAAAAATGATATTGTTATTTTATTTAACTTGAAAGTTAAAGGTAATGAATATACAAAAAATACAAATACTAACGATGGTAAAGAAGGTATATGGTTAGAAAAATTAATGAATATCAAAACAAATTGTTACAATAAACCTGATATATGTGGTTATGAAATGAAGAAATATTCAGATAAAATATCTTTTGGTGATTGGACTGCTAGTGAATATTTATTTTCTATAAATACAGTACTACTTGATGAAATTAATGGTGAAAAAATAAATATAACAAAAGAAGAATTTATAAAATATTTTGGTACTAGAAATGAAGATAAAGAAAGTAGATATTCTTGGTCAGGTTCATGTGTTCCTAAATATAACAAATGGAACAAATGTGGACAAATATTACAAATAGATGATAATAATAATATAATGGCAATGTATTCATATGATAAAGATAAAAGAAATAATAAAAATGATACATATAAAAATAAATACATATGTATTGCTATATGGCACCACAAAAAAATGAAAAAACACGTAGAAGATAAATTTAATCAGAAAGGTTTTTTTGTTTGTAAAAAAAATAAAGACAATATATATGATAAAATATGTTTTGGTTCTCCAATCGACTATTCAATATTCATAGAAAATATTAAATCAGGTAATATATTTTTTGATAGTGGATTATATAATGATGATATTAAACCTAATACTCGTATGTATTCTCATTGGAGAGCACATAAAAATTTTTGGAATAACCTTATTATTGAAGAATACTAATAATATATTTGCCTAAATGATATGCAAAACGTGATGGAACAGCATTTCCTATTTGAATTATTATATCTTTACTACTACCTTTAAAAATATATGAGTCTGGGAAAGTTTGTATTTTTTTTAATTCATTTACTGTTAATTTTCTAATTGTTTTATCGTCATATTTTACCAAAGCATCATATCCATCTTTCCAGTAACGACTAGGTATAGTAAATGAAGGTTTGTCTAAATCAAGAAATTGTGCTCCAAATCCTTTTCCTGATAATTTGCTTTTTTCTTTTTTTGCTATTATACCTTTTATTGCTTTATCAGACAAAAAATATTTTTTATCAACATTATCTTTGTCTTCTAAAATAGTTTTAACTGCTATTCTTTTCTCTAATACAATCTTAATTTCTTTAGGAAAAATATTTAAATCTTTTCTAACACCTATTATAATTACACGTCTTCTGTTTTGTGGAACTTCAAAATCAGATGCATATAATTTATTTATTATACAATTATAATTTTTTCCTAATTGATCCATAATTATATCAATCATTTTTTCACCATTTTCATTTTTCATTGATAACATACCTATTACATTTTCCATTAAAAAAACTTTTGGTGTAAAATAATCAAGATATTTACAATATTCAATATACAATAAATTTCGTACATCATCTTTTTTTCTTTTACCTGCAATTGAAAATGCTTGACACGGTGGAGAACCAACTAGTAAATCTATATTTACTTGTATATTATATTTCATTTTAAATTTATCTGGTGTTAAAATTGCTAAATCATCACATATTGCTAAATGTTCGTGATTATTTTTATAACTTTCTATAGCAGTTGGCCATATGTCAATACCAGCAATAACATTAATACCAGATTTAACTAATCCTGTTGTCATTCCACCACAACCACAAAATAAATCGATAGCATTTATGGTATTCATTTTATTAGAATATTATAATAGATTAAAATAATATTATCTTTATACTTTTATTTTCATTTTTTTAAACAAGTTTTAACAAGTTTTAACAAGTTTTAACAAGTTTTAACAAGTTTTAACAAGTTTTAACAAGTTTTAACAAGTTATGACAAGTTTTAACAAGTTTTAACAAGTTTTAAAAGTCTTAAAGCATGTCATACACGTAATAATAATCGACATAGGTTCATCGGCACCTCTTGTTTGCATCTGAACAGTAGTACATTTTCTATCACCACATCTAGAACATTTATATAAATCTGTAACCTTTTTACTATCACTTGCTTTTTCAATAAAACTAATTTTATCAAGTTCATTTTTCCACCTTAAAGGATGTATCTGTTGTGGTGACATAAATGCGACAAACTCTGGTTTAACATATCCATTTAACAAAGCAGGTAATAATGTTTTATTACAAATTCTTTTGTTTTTCATATCTAAATTTACACATATATCTCTTACTTTTTCAATATAATAATATATAATATTTTCCATAACATCTGATAGTTCTACATTCATTTTTAACATAACATATTCTAATATACCATTTTCTATAATATGTGCTATATGAACAGGAACATATTTTATTAACATTTCTATTCCTTGTTTTCTATCTACGTTTTCAATTACATAATACATTAAATCTGTCCTGATACTATTTGCTGATAATGTGTTAAACTCAAATAGTTTTAGTAATTCATTTCTTTCGTTATGTGTCATTTTAAAATATTTAATATATAAATAAATATATGTCTTTATTCTATAATTTTATCAATTTTTTAGAATAACTATTGAAAATAATAATTTAGAATAATCATTTAGAATAATTATTTAGCATAATCATTTAGCATAATCATTTAGAATAACTATTCTGAAAAAATTGATATAATAATAACTTATCATTAATAACTTAATAATCTACTATTATAATATTAACAACTATGAAAAAGAAATCTACTACCATATATAATAACGATGATAATGATTTACTTGTTAAAAATGTTGATGATATTGTTAAAAGAGCAGAAGATATGGCATTAAATAATGTAGAACCTACTAAAGAAAAAATGTGGGAAATGATATATGTTGTTCGTGATTTTGTAATTGAAAAGAAAAGAAAAATATATGGTGGTTTTTCTTTAAATAAATTACTTGAAATAGTTGATCCAAAAGAGAAATTCTATCAAGATGATGATATTACAAAATGGGACATTGATTTTTATTCACCAGAACCAATTAAAGATGCTAAAGAAATTTGTGACAGATTAATGGCCAAAGGTTTTAAGCATATCATAGGAAGAGATGCATTACACGATGAAACATATAAAGTTTTCTCTGAAACATTTGACTGTGCAGATATCACATATGTGCCTAGAAATATTTACAATAAAATGCCTTTTAAAGAAGTTCCAATCAAGAATGCTGGTAATTTAATTTTAACAGGAGCACATTTTATGATGATAGATTATTTTAGAGTTTTAACAGACCCGTTATTGTCATATTCATTTAGATTAGAAAAAACATTTACTCGATTATGTAAAATGTTTAAGTTTTATCCATTACCATATTCATCTAAAAAAATAGAAATAGCACCTCCTGACAGTAATTTAGATTTAGCATTTAATACTGTTCATAATTTTTTAATTGACAGAAAAAGTGTCATTGTAGTTGGTATGTATCCATATAATCATTATGTTAAAGAAACAGGTATTAAATCATTTATTGACTATGTTGATATTAATTGTTATGAAGTAATTTCAAATGATTATAAAGAAGATGCGAGAGCATTAATATTATCTTTACAAGATAAATTTCCAATGACAAAAAATAAAATTATATATGAAGAACATTATCCGTTTTTTCAATATTTGGGTTTTAGTGTTAATATATACTATGGTGATGAACTATTATGTAAAATGTATCATTATAATACTAGATGTTCTCCATTTTTTGAAGTTCCTGCACTATATTTTAAAAAGGGTAAATATGAAGAACATAAAGGAACTATTAGAATTGGTACATTTGCTCTAAATATGTTATATAATTTGATAAACATTCAAAAAGCACGAACAGATGATAATGAAAGTGATAAAAACTTGTATTACACAATAATTTCACATATTAATGAAATGAGAGAATATTATTTTAATAAAACAAAAAAGAATATAATGGATGAAACATTATTTCAAGAATTTGTTATTAAATGTTCTGGTCTAACTATTCATCCACAAATGGAAAAACAAATTAGAATTGATAAAAGAAAAAGTCAAGGTAAAAGATATGCGTGGTCATATTATCCTGAACAGAAAATAGATGATAAATATATTTATAATTTTAAAAACAGTTCGGGTAATGTAATAATGAAAAAACATAAACGGAAAATTTCACTTGATAAAATAAAAAGTAATACAATAGATGACGAAGATGATGATGAAGAAGAAACAAATGATTAATTCTTTTTACTATTTAATATGTTTTTTATTGACAGTTTATTATCATTAGTAACAATTTCTCTATATTTAACAGTTTCTCTTTTTTTCATTTGATCACCTGACAAAATATAAATAGGTGGAAAACCTCCTGTTGCAACATTACTTTTACCACCATTCATAATATTAACAAAATCATTGTTATTATTTATATAATCATCACTATCTTCTAACATATTATTATTCATAATCGCATCCAAATAATTGTCCATTATATATATTATCTAGATTTTAATAGTTATTTTTTTCATTTCATTTAAATCACAATTTAAAAATGAATTTATTTTCTCTTTTTTATACTCTTGCATACAATATTTCTTTTTTCTTCTTCTATTAATATTAACAGTTTCGTGTTTATGTAATTCCATATGATAAACATTACAACAAGCACCCTTACTATCACAATTGAATTTTATAATGTCGTGTTCATCTAATGAACCTCTATAGTTTTCATATAATAATCTATGTAAAGGAACTTTTTTTTTGTCTCTAAAATAAAAGTTAATATACATTCCTTTACATCTCGGTTCTGCATAATTTGTTATGTATCCCATCCATATAGAACATTTTTCTAAATCAAATATAGAATTTGTAACATTATTAGCTATTCTTTTCATATCTTGTAATCTAATAGTGTAATATGGATCTCTTACTTCAATTATATTTTCCCGCATCTCTTTTATCATTTCTGTTTGTTTGGTTCTCTTTTCAATTATATGATTACATTCTAAAATATTTTCTATTTTATTCATTTAACATTATTATAATATAAGAAAAAAATATTTGGGATTTACTAAAATATTTTTATAAAAATGTATAATATGATGTATTTATCAATTATCTAGACACTTGTTTGATAAAATAAAGTTATAGATAATTGATAAAATAAATTATCTATACACTTGTTTGATAAAATAAAGTTATAGATAATTGATAAAATAAATTATTTAGACACTTGTTTGATAAAATAAAGTTCTAGATAATTGATAAAATAAATTATTTAGACACTTGTTTGATAAAATAAAGTTCTAGATAATTGATAAAATAAATTATTTAGACACTTGTTTGATAAAATAAAGTTCTAGATAATTGATAAAATAAATTATCTATACACTTAAAATTTCCAATAACTTTTTATACCTATGGTTAAACACTTCAATATAACCTAATAACCTTTTTTTACAATTAGTAAAATCATATTTAGTAATATATGTTTTTATCCACAGTTTTTCATTATATTTAATTCTGTAATTAATTTTGTCAAGTTCATCCTTAATTTGATTCATAATATCATTTAAGTTTTTAACACATAAGTCAATAATATCATTGTGTTTTTCTGTTGTTTCAATCAGATTTTTAACAATATTTATATCATTCTCTATATCACTTTTAGTAATAATATCTATTATATCATCAATTTTATCATTTGATGAATTTTTATATAATGCTTTTGATAAAGTATATAAACTTGTTATAGTGGTAGTTAAACCTGTTATTACACCTAATGTTAGATTAGCACCGATAGTACCAATTATTATGTTCATCATTAATTATATTAATGACAAATAAAAAAATATTTAATTTGGTAACCATTCAAAATGGTATAATTATTCAAAGTTGTATAAGAAACCATTCAAAGTGGTAACCATTCAAAATGGTATAATTATTCAAAGTTGTATAATCATTTAACATATTAACCATCTTGTATTTATAATATTAGAGATATCCAATACCACATGTATCTCATATGCCTGATACTGTTTATTATAAACACAGTCTGTAACAAAATCATTATGTCTAAGATCAATTATTACATCTATATCTATACCTAGTATATCTTTACGCATATTAAGATATATTTCTAACGCATCAACTACTTTTCTGCAACCAAAGAAGTAATCTATAAGACCATCATATTGTATACAATGTGCCAGTGTTGCAAATTTCATTCCATTAGCCAATGGTAAGTAATGTTCAGAATTTTCCATCACAAAATTGTAGATGTAATCTACTTGTTCATCATTTGGAATAGCATTTGACAGGTCTTCAACGAGTGCCCATCTTTTTTGGTATTCACTTTTACCTTTTGAAAAAATTGTATCTGGAATAAGAACAGGTACATCTGTTTTTACAATTGAGTTTCCTGTCATTGTAACACCATTAATGTCATACATACTAATTATATTACGACTAACTCTCATACGTACAACATATTTAACAGTATTAAAATCTTTTGTAACATTATATACTTTATCACCTATCTTTAATTCTGATACATTTTTATAAATTGGATCACCATTTTTTGTAAAACTAGCGATGATAAGATTGTCACCTCTTAAACCACTCATTTTAAAAAATTGTTCTGAAAAACTCATTTTCATAAAGTTTGTTGAATTAAATTGTCTGTTTTATGTTTATTTATAACCTTTATATACAATTATTAAATATTTAGAAATTTCAATTATTTTGACATTATATTATATATAAAATGATATATATTGTATTAATTATTATAATAATACTATTATTATTACTGCAACTAGATTATTATACATATACCAAATCATCTTACAAAACACATCGTATTAAAAAAAATGATATAATATTTGATACTGTTTTAGAATTAGCAAAAAACTGTAACAATATGTATGGTGAAGACAAACTTTTACCACATCAATATTCATTAATGTGTTACAGTGATGAAGAAATAGAAGATAAAATAATAGAAAAATTAATACGAAATAAAAAAGACAAATATAATTTAATATTTCGTTTAAAAAAAGATTTAAAATTGAAGGAAAAAGTAATTTATCCTTTGAAGAATACAGGAAAATATACTATTCAAGGTCTCCAATATTTCACGAAAGATATGGCCAACATAAATGTTCTGTAAATATCACATCGATATTTGTTCCGCGATAATGTCGATCACATCCAATACAAATACGTACTTCAGAATTATAATACAGATTTGTATCATTTTGGTTTACAATTTGATGTGGTTGTATTATTTGACAAGGATCATGTTGATAATATGTATCATTTGTAATACCTACTCCATTACGTAATAACCATTGTGAAGCAGGAATATCGTCAGTAATTTTAAATGGTTCTACACTAAATCGTCTTTTTTCCAATTCTCTTACAGCTGAATAACAATAGTCGCAGTATGGTGTATCTATAACACTATAACAACCATACATTTTTGTATCATATCCCATAAATTCTAAAATTAGTTTTGTTAATTCTTTTTCTACAAATAAATCTTTCAGTTCAGTTAAAATTTCTTCTACAAAATATGCCTTTTTTTCTTCTATTAAACATTCAATTGACTGTTTTTTTAAATCTGTAAATGAATAAATGATGTATAACAACTCTTTTTCATTAAATAGTTCTTTAAACATATTTTCAAAACGTTCTTTTCTTTTTTTGTTTAAGAAATTTTCATCAATAATTACTTCTTCATTTGGTTCAATTGGTTCCATTTGCTTTCTTTTCATAAAACAATTGTCTCTTTTTTTTATTTATATATTGAATATTAGACATAAGCAAATAATATTAATTTTCATTTTTTTTCACATCAAAATGTTTGCCAATAAACTTTAATACTGTTAAAACATTATCTTGTTTTGTAAATCCAACTTTTCTATCTACAACTTTACCATTTTGTAAAAGTACCATTGTTGGCAAACCAGTAATTTCATATTCTTCTGCTAAATCATTTTCTTCATCAACATTAACAGTTACAAAATTAATTTTTGTATTTGTTTTCTCCATAAATGTTGCAGATTGAATAAAACAAGGTTTTAGAATTTTACAAGGTTCGCACCATTCACCTGAAAAATCAATGATTGTATGAACCTTCTCATTGATATAAGTATCTTTATTTTGACTTGTTAAGATTTCAACTGCCATATGATTAAATATTTTAATTATATGTTTATATTATAAATGCAAACAATTTTATTAATAGGTTTAATTATGATTATTCTTGATTTTATTTATCTAAATTTGTCATCAGATATTATGAAAAAACAAATATTTGATGTACAAAAATCTGAAGTATCTCTCAAAATTGTTCCAGTATTTTTGTGCTATGTAGTTATGGTACTAGGTTTATACTATTTTATTATAAAAGACAAAAGACCAGTTAAAGATGCTTTATTATTAGGTTTATTAGTATATTCAGTATACGAATTAACAAATATGAGTATATTTACAAATTGGACATATAAGGTAGTAATTATTGATATATTGTGGGGTACATTTTTATTTGGAATAGTAACATATTTAGTATATAGTATGTCTAATAAAAATATTAATTTTTCTGAAATTCATCCTGCATCAATTCATACATAAGTAAGTTTGGTTAAAACAGAAATAATATTATTAAATGCTTCATCGTGTATATTGTTTCCAGAATACATAAATTTTAAATTTTTAATTCCTTGAATAGAACCATTAATTAAATTTGTCATATCACGAATTGCTTGTCCTTGTAAATATTTAAAATTTACTTGAATAAAATTAGTATCATCAATAATAGCATTAATTGTGTTTTCTCTTGACTGTTCTCCCCATTTTCTATATATAGGTGCAAATATACTGTTATTATCAATTTCAAATTTAATAACATTTGTTTTAGGGTCTGTACTCATCCAAATTTTCTGTCCTGCTTCTAATTTAGTTAAAACAATTAATCTCTCACGAATATGTGAAAACTGATTTTGAATGTTTGCAATTTCATCAAGTGTTTTATCCATTATATTTGTATATATATTATATTCTTTAAATAATTTTTCTTCATTTATTATTTCTATATGTATATCATCAATATCAACAGTATATATGTTTATTATACTGTTAGTTAAATCATTGGATAAATTGTTAAATAATAAATCTTTAGATAAATTGTTAAATAATAAATCTTTAGATAAATTGTTAAATAATAAATCTTTAGATAAATTGTTAAATATATCTTTAAATACATTATCCACTGAAAAATTTTTATATTTATACTTGTGTTTATATTTAATATTTAACATAATACAATATATATAGTAAAAAAAATGAAATTTTAATTAATTAAACTAAATAATATATTATATAAATTATATAATTAACATAATGAATATTACTATCGATAATCTACCCTCATCTGTATCTAAATACAATTATTTACAATTGGCAACTTGTTATAGAAATATATTTCTGGATACAAATATATCTAAAGTAGTTATACCTGATAATGTAAATAAACTTAAGAAAGATATTAAGAATACATTATATTGGAAAATAGATGAAAAGTATTCTTTTCTACCAGATATTGGTGATACTAACAAATCAATGTGTAAAATTATGATGTATGTTAATGAAACTACATATAATACACCAAATAACAATACAATTGAGAAACTAGAAAAATTAATTTTTAAATATAAACAAGATTTGGAAAACGATATTTTAAAATTAAATGAAACAGAAATATTAACAAGAAAACAAACTATTGAAACACATAATAAATATTTACAAAAATGTTATGATGATGAAAAACGCAAATTATCTCCTAATCATATTGCTAACATAGTTAAAAGAGTTCAAGAAATATTAAATGATTATGATAGAGCACCTAAATTATTTCGTGAATTTGAATATTTGTCTAGACCAGTTGTAGATCATTTAAAAGAAGGTAGTGGAGGTGATTATGTTTTACAAAATTCGTTGAGAGATAGAAGATATAAACAGGAAGTTCAGAAAACAGTTTTAGATGTTCAAAAACCAGATTTAGAAGTTCAGAAACCGGTTTCAGATGTTAAAAAAACTAAATATGTTCCTCCAAAGGCAGAAGATGAAGATATTGTTAAAAAAAACAAATACATTGCACCAAAAGTTTTAGAATCAGAACCAGTAGATGAAAATTTAGAAGAAAATGATAACAACACATTTATTAAATTAACAGATATTAAAAGTTCTGTTGATATAATGTCATCCATTGATTTTCCTGATTTATGTGGAACAAATAATATAACATATAATAAAAAAGAAAAAGAAAAAGAAAAAGAAAAAGAAGAAGATTATGAAAATTTCTCTTGGACAAATGAAAAATTAAAATCAAATTCAAATTCAGATTCAAATACTGTAAAAACATTTGTTGATATAGTTAAAACTAAAGTACCTGAAATAAAAAAAGAAGTAGTAAATAAAAAGATTGAGTATAATAAAGAAGAAGATAATTATTATGATGAAGATGAAGAATATTATGTAGAATATGATGAAGATGAAGATGAATATGAATATGATGATGATTATAATAATTAAATATATTTACTATTATAAAAAATAATATACTTATAGACTATATATAATGTTGTTCAGTGCGATTTTATTTATTATTATTGTTTTGTTAATTGTTAATATGTACTCTACAAGACATAAATTTACAGAATATAAACCTTGTGGTGAAAACAAAAAACAGGTTAAATTTGACAATAATGTTAAACTTTTCAAGTATGATTACAGTCCATATGTTTCTAGAGGTCATTTTAATGTTCAGTTAAATGATAATTTAGAAAATATTGTTAATGAAGATGGAGAAACATACGATTATGATTATGCTGTACATGGTGTAAGTCCTTCTTATAATTTAAACGATACATTCTCTACATTTAAATTTTATGATGATGAAGAATATCTAAATGTTGATTTAAATAAGGAAATTAAAGAAAAACACGAAGATTATATGATACCAATTGTTTATCAAAAATTTAGAGAAAGAGGAACAGTTTTTATTGATGAATTACTTTAATGTATTTTTCAACATCTTTTTTAATATTTGGTTTTCTTTTTTTAGTTTGTTAATTAAATCATCCTTACTGGTTAATTTAATACTTACTGTTCTTTGTCCCTTACTTTCTAAAAAACTTTTATAAGAATGATAATGTTGTTCTATCGTATCAGTAGAAACATTAAATAGTTTTGCTAGTCCTTTAACACTTTTACCACCAATTAAGTTTTTGTATATTATTGCTTCAATTCTTAATTTAATGGCATTTGATGACCTATTTGTTGCTCTACCTATTTGGTCATATGTTTTTTTTTGACTATACATTTTAGCAATTTGTTTTATTTCTAACGGTGTCCATCGCTTACTCATATATTTAATCTATTGAAAAAAATGAAATTTATACATATTGATAATTATAACATTATATATAGTAATAATAATAAAAATGGCAAGCATTACAAACATCTTTATGGCTATTGGACAAATTAGTCAATCAATTGATAAAACTAAGACTAGTTTTGAAACTAGTTCTGAAACTAGTTCTAAAAAAATAAATGAAAAAATGGTTCCTATTTATCAAAACAAAAATGATAAACAAAAAAAACAGGTTTATAATATTCAACAACCACGAAAACATTATTGAAATTTTTTTATATTCAGAAACCTCTATCTGTATATGCTATTGTATTTTTTTTTACTACACCTGCAGTTCTCTGCATATTAACAATATCTCGTTTTTTACAGAAATCACTTATTTCTTGTTTTAACTTTTCTTCTTTCAACATTTTTTTTATCATTAGTTTTTCCTGAAATGAACTTTCTTCTAACAGACATTTTTGTAATAAACTTTCTTGAAATAAATTCAATGGTTCTTCTTTTTTTTTTACAAAATCTTTTTGTAAAATTTGTTGAAATTGTTGATTTTGTTGAAATTGTTGATTTTGTTGAAATTGTTGATTTTGTTGAATTGGTTGAATTTGTTGAGTTGGTTGAAGTTGTTGATTTTGTTGAATTTGTTGAAATTGTTGATTTTGTTGAATTGGTTGAATTTGTTGAAAATGATGAATTGGTTGAAAGTGTTGAACTTTTTTTTTCTGAAATTTAATGTCTTTTTTAAATTTTGTTGATATTGGTTTATTAGTGTCATCTTTCTTTTTTGTATATCCACATAATTGATCACTACTAACTTTTCTACATTCAACATCTTCATATAATATTGGTTTATTAGTGTTATCTTTCTTTTTTGTATATCCACATAATTGATCACTACTAACTTTTCTACATTCAACATCTTCATATAATATTGGTAATATTTGTATTATTGTATCTTCTAACATTGTATATATTTTGTTTAATTATTTTCATAAATGATACTACTAATAAATAAAATTATCAATTTTTTTTAATTCAATAACAAATATATAATGTTGCGATATATATTTGTAATCATATTAATGGCAGTTATTTTAAAAGTTGCTGAAACAAATACATATAATAGTTTTGCTATTTGTTTCTTTTCATTATTTTCTTATTTTGTGTATGCTAACTGTAAAATAGATAATGATGATAAGAAAAAACAATTATGAAAATCATATATATATGAATATAAATTCTGATCCAAGATATAGTTTTACTATTGAAGACTCTGACAAGTTTAATACAGAAATACCTGTGTTTAAAATAAATAAAGAATTATTAAATAATAATAATCAATATCATCATTTTCACAAAATTAATAGACATGTTGAAGGTTTTGATAATGTAAAAATACAATATAAAAAAAAACGTAATTATAATTTATTTTTGTTATTATTATTAGGTTTAACATCAATTTACATTATAAAGAAATAATATTATATTCTATCATATGGATAAATTTGCTGTCAGAGTTATAACATATAATTTGTTAAGTGATGCATATGCCACACAAAAACAATTTCCTTTATCAAAATCATACTATTTAGAATTTGATATAAGAATATTTAAGACAATTAAATTGATTGAATCGTGGATTAAAGTTAATTTCTTAATATGTCTCCAAGAATTGTCTCGTACATGGTTAGAAATTTTAGAACCATTCTTTAAGAAAAATGGTTACATATTATTTTATGATTGTTATTCTTTGAATACATTAGGTGTTGGTATAGCATATCCTGCCAATCATTATAGTATTATAAAAAGTGATGTATATAAATGTGGAAAATATGTAGAAAAATTAATTTCAACTGAAGAATACATTTCTAAACAATTATCAGATGCAACAAAAAAAGAAAATACAATGTTATCACTTTATTTATGTCCTAAATATTATGGAAAAGATATTGGAAAAAGGATAATGATATCTAATTATCATATGCCTTGTAAGTTTATGTATGAATATTTTATGGTTTCACATATACTTGCAGTTAAAGACAGAATTAGTTATTTACAAGATTTATGGAAAGTAGAAAAAGTTATATTAGTAGGTGATTTCAATACAACACCTGATAAAAGAACATATAATTTAATTAAAGGTAATTTATATGACGATACTTTTTTACAGAATAATAATATTAAAGAATTACCAAAATTAGAATCAGCATTCTTTAAATGTCATAACAAAGAACCTGCTTATACAAACGTTAGTTTGAAAGATAAATTTATTAATTGTATAGATTATATATTTATAAATGAAGGAATACAAGTGATGTCTTGTATAACTGGTTTAACAGTTGATAATCCACAAAATGTTTCTTATCCAAATGGTTTGTGTCCATCTGATCACGTTCCTTTGTCTGCTTCTTTGTTTATATAAATAGTATTCATATATTTGTGTAATACTGTTAATGTATTATTATTATCATTATACACAATATCATTCTCAAAAATGTATAACCAATTATTGTTTTCATATTTTAATTGTTTAACTATTAGTTTTTTATCCATTTGTTTAATGTAATTATTACACAATAGGATTTTACCAAAAGTTTCAAATTCATTGTTCTTAAAATTAAGTTCTTTTAATGTTTTCTCTATATTACATTCTATTGATATAACATCATCTATATCATATAAAGGTTTGTCATAAAAGTCAAACATTATTAGTGATAATGCTTTTTCTACAAACATATTTGTAATTTCTGAAACAAATTCTTTGAGGGACATTATGTTTTAGTATTTATTTAGTATTTATATAAAGAAATTTGGGATAGTTATACTATCAAATAAAGAAAAACAGAGCAATTTTTAGTTCTCAGAAGTAGGAGTAACAAAAGCAACCGAAGATGTAGCTGATGCTGCAGCTGCAGTGGATTCATCGGGTTCGAGAACCTGAAGTTTAGCAGACTTCTTTGCTTCTGCTTCCGTCTTTGCTTTATATGCCTTATCCTTAGCTTCTTGTGTGGCTTTCTCCTTATCCCCAGTTTTCTTATATGTTGCACCCCTCTGTTTCTCGTCCTCTTTTCTCTGGTTGTCTAGCATCTTTTGAACTGATATCTTACACTTCATCAGAAAATCCTCGAGTGACATTTCATCAGGGATCAGGAGCATCCCGTGAGAAATCGTAATGTGGTACTTTTCACACTGAGACACAAGGACAACATAACCGTGAAGCATGGCTAGTCTATTGAACACAATAGGTTCTGCCAAAACTGGTAGCTCAATTGGTTTCCCATCAGCCCCCCACATCACAGTTCCACAGTGGAGAGGATTTCCAGAGACACCCCCGATGATTCTACACACTGCACGAAGTACTTCTGGTGCGCTTTGGAACAATACACCACCTTTTCCCCATTCGTGTCCAGAAAGAATGGTTATTAGCCATTCTATGAACTCAGAAGTAAACTCGATACCGTATGCCGAATACTTCTTGTCGGGATACTGTGTGGGTTTTCCTTGAAGTGAAAGTGGTACTGGGAGCTTGTGAATTTTAGCACCAAGCACATCGGGGACTTTTCGTGCAAAATAAGGTCCAGTAACCAGCACGACGTTTTTATCCGTCAACGGTTCCACATCCGACACGTTGTGATCCTTCAACACCTTAGCCACTGCTGTGTCGAAACCTGCGGGGATATTTCCAAGAACACTGTTCAGTACTACCTTCAAGATGTCTGAAGGCTTGGAAAAAGGATCATACTTAATGATCTTTGCATTGGGATTGGCCTCCACCAAATTTGGAATCGTTCTGAACAATGCTTGGACGAACATGTCAAAAGACCAAACAGTCTTGCCACCATCAAGTTTGATAACCGGCATAACTGGATTGTCATTTCCACGCATAGACGCGTTTTGATTGATCACACTCCAATACTTCCGAAGGATACTTAAATCCGTTTGTTCCAACGTTTTTCCCAAAAAAGATGGAACAAAGATGAAATCTCGCGGTAGATCCTTGTATCCAGCGAGAGAATCCAACACGAGAAAGCCATTTGCGGATTTCAGGAACTCCTTCTTCACAGTTTCCACCGATTGTGGAACATCACTAACTGCAATAAGAACTTTGATTCCTAGTTCTTGCAAGGCATTGTTAACCAATCTTGAATAAAGCGTTTTACCCCAAAATTGTGGTCCTACAATTGTTAAAATGGGTTTTTGAAATTGCGTTGCAGCCATTTGTTGATCTTTTCTTGTCTTTTTTTTTACCAACCTATAATATGGACATATCAATATGTTCAAATATTCAATTTTTTTAGCTATTCATAAACAAATTACTACATCATTTTCAAATTTTCAAGTACTGCTATACGTATGCTCAAATAGTTATCTACTTTACAAAATTCAATATAACGAATATTGTTAAACACAGTTGCTTTAACGAATGAACTTTCTAAAAAAGTGTCCTCATTTTTTTCCATATATTTACTAACTTGCTTTTGTGCTTTTTCTAAAGCATACTCAAACACATATTCAAAACGAAGTATATCTTTTTTCAATCTATATGGTTCGTACAAATTAGTATTATAATAATTGACATATAGATAAGCAATTAGTCTTAGTTCATCTGTAAAACATACTGCTTCTTTCAAACTTTTAACAAAATTTCGAATTAGTTCTAACGAAGTGTCCGCATTTGTGAATGTAATACAACAATACTTCTTGTTGAATAACAGAATCATACTATAACAAATTTTATTTATTTGATGAAATGACAAAATATTTGCACCAAATATTGATGCCATTAAATATGGATCATTAATAGGATTAATACCTTCTAGTAGTTTAATAAATTTACCTCTTAATTGATCTCTAGATGAAACTGGCATTTTTACAAGTTTAATTTGTTGAATTGGTAGAAATGTTTGTTGACCGGACGCCATCTCTTTTTTTTCTTTTCTTTTCTTAAACTTTTAGATTTTTACTTACAGATACTATTTAAAGTTTATCAATATATTTATTATATCAATTTTTCTCCTAATCTATTTGCCCAATCAGTCCACGTATATTTTTCAACTGTTTTAATTGCATTGTTTTTAATTGTTTCATAACTAGAATAATTTTTAAGAATGTTTTTAATTTGTTTAACAATATTATTTTTATCAATATATATACAATTATAACCATCAATTAGTATGTCATTTTTAACTGGATCAACTAACAGAAGACCACCAGATGCCATAATTAAAAATACTCTTTCATTTAGATAACCATCAACATTTCCTACAACGTGAGTACATAAATTAATTTTACTTTTGTTAAATATTTCATTTGTTTCTTCATATTTTATATATTTTTTGTAAGACTTTTCATACATTGTTTTAAATTCTTCTTTACCAAACAAACTAAAAGTAAAAACATCTTGCTTATCATATATAGTATCTATTAGTTGTTTTCTGTTAATATATTGGTTTGGATACAATGTATCATCTTCATATAGATTAGAACAAACAAATGATACATCATACTCGTATCTAACATTTGGAATAGGATAATGAATATATTTAGAATATCCAGTATATAGTTTTAACACTGTATGTGTTCCAACATCTTTATATTTTTGTAAATCATTTGAACATATAAATGCTTTATCAATATAACTAGCTATATTCTTAACAGTGTGCCAATTATGAGGATCATCCCAATTGTAATATATATGTTCAGTATCTGTTAAATGTTTGATTTTCTTAAAAGTGGTTTCATCAATATTATTTATACACCACCATAGTACATATTTAGGTAAATCCAAGTTAATATTTTTTACTAAAAGTTTAATGGTTGATAAAACATCACGTGTATTCATATGTTTTAACAAAGGAAAATCAATAACATTGTATCCTAAATTTTTTAATCCCTTTTTAATATCAATAAAACATTCAGTTATACCATAATATGTAACCAATATAATATTTTCCTTAGTATGTGATATACCATATTCAACAGGTAGTCTAAAATAATTGGTGCAATATTTATTACCAAATAAATACATATGCTCTAATAGTTGACATTTAATCAAATTATTATGGTCTGATGTTAAACTGTCATATTCATTATTATCAATAAATATGTTATTACTTCTGATTTCTTTTTTGAATTCATAATCTCCATAACAGTCATAGAAATTCATATAATGTTTCATAATCTTTTCTGTTCCAATAGCAAATACATCTGAAACTACATATATTTTTTCCCATCTTTCTTCTAATAAATAGGTTGCATTAATGTATTCATAAATGTCTAACATATTAAGATTATTCACATTAATTTTATTAGCATCTACACAAACAACTATTTTTTTATTTTCTTTGTTGTCAAAATATTTGTTTAAAACATAATGATATTTAGCAAATGTATTTAACATTTTATTCTCATTTAATAATTTATAACAGTCGTTATTTTGACTTAAAAATACTGTTCTTAAATCATAGTTTGATACGTCAATGTCCCTGTCTGTAAAAACTCTTAATGTTTTTATTCCTAAATTATTGGTATTAATATTATCCATAAAATAGTTTTCCAGAATTTTATCACAACTGTTCACTATAATTACATCCATATCGATATACATATCATATTTCTTGTCTAATTCTTCTTTTTGACAAAAAACATAATCATTATCATAAAATATATCATACAATTCTGATACATTTTCAATAACAATATTTTTATAAAAATTTTCAGGATTTTTACCATCAACTAAATCTACATATATATGTTTATTAACAGTATTGTTAATAGGTTCTAACTGTTTTAAACAAAATATATTATATTTTTGTAGAAAACCAATAACTTCATCATTTGTTGAATATAAAATAACTTTCATTATATAATAATTTTATATAATCAAAGATACAAATTTTACACATATATTTAATCAACATCTAAGTCATAACCTGCAGTTTTAAAACTGGTTCTACTTTTAACGATAACATTATTAGCAACATAAGTGTCACCTCTATTTAACACAAGGTCGTATCTATTATGTTTCATATCATCAGGAAACATTTCTTTAACATCATTATAATCGGACATATAAATAGTTTTACCATTAACATATTCTTTAGCAGACCTTAATCCATGGTTATCATAGTTGGTAGCAAATGACATAGGATGCCCAGGGTCAATTATGAATAGTTCAGAAGGTACATTGGGTGCTAAACTGTCCTTTTCAAATACTACGCATTTATGGAACGGATTATTTGGAACTTTTAACCAACAAGGAACAACTTCTTTCACAATTGCAGTTTTACAGTCTGGTGAATAAACTTGGTCACCTGAGGTTACATTAGTGATTAACTTGTACGAACCGTCAGATAGGAGAACCTTAGATGAACTATGGATACACGCAATAGGACCAAAAAATAATATAGGGTTATCATAATTTTTAGTATCTTGAAAGTTTAATGTGTCACCTACTGTTGATGCAGTAACAATTGTTTGATCATTAAAAGTATCAGGTATTTGAGTAGTAACAGATAATTGAGTATTAATATTATAATAATATATTTTATCGTCCAAAATATTGTAAGCAACTGATGTTGTAGGGTAAATCGAAGAACGTATTATTGTATTGATTTGTGTTCCATAGTAGGTATTTATATAATCATATGTGCCATTATTATAAACACCATATAGCGTAAAAATATCTAAAGCAACAACTGTTCCTTCATCATTATTTTGGTTAATTACGAAAGTTTGAAATATACTACCATCTGGGTTAATTTGATATACATAACCATTAATATCACCACATAACAAACTACCAATATATTCACCATATTGACCATCGGCCGTAGTTCTAGTAACTATAGTAAGATTACAAAATGTCTTGTCAAAATATGGACCTAGATTCATGTCACCGTAACCATTCGAGTCTAATAATATTTCGTTGGTAGTGGCGGGTGAAAAATTGAGAGTTTCTGCTAAACGATAATGTATTATACCACCAGTTTCAGTATATTTTATAAGTGTATAGAGAGTTCCATCTGTCGCATCATATGCTGCACCTCTAACTTCAAATATAGTAGATTGTGTAAAACTAGTACCTGTTGTTGATACTGTCCACAATGTAGTTACATTACCTGTAGAAACATTTACCAGTCGCAATTCAACTATTCGTTGTCCATCTTTATCAGGATAATAATAAAAAACATAACTATTTTCTGCCATTTTTATATTATTAAAATTTAAAAAAAATAGTTTATTATATAATAGGATTTTTATTTTCGAAACCAAAAAAAGAAAAAACTTATAAATTACAACAAAATTCTAAAGATATTAAAAATAGTATAATAAAAAATGAAACTGTTAATATAGATAAACAAGATGTTGAAAATCTTATAATAAAAGATAAAACTGTTAATATAGATGGTTTAAAAAAATATGTAAAAGATTTAACAGGTGGTAAAAACAAATATACAAGAAATAAACAGAAATATTTACACCTTCTTAATCAAAACAGGTTCTAAACTTTCAACAATTTCATTAATAATTTGTGTTAATGTCATATCTTGATTAATAACCACAGGTTGTGAAATATTATCACTATTATTATCATTATCTAAAATAATACTACTTGACAATGTATTGTCTTTATCTTTACTATTTAATGATTCTTTTACAACATTTGCTGTAATATATTCATAAGGAATTACATCAATACTTACTTTATGTTCTTTCATTAAAGTAATAAAAAATATATCACATAACATATTTGCTGGTATTTCCCAAATAACTGATGAACGATATTTGATTAATTCTATAATTCTATCAAATGTTTGAAATTTATTTTCTAAATTCAAAAAATGACTACCATTTTTAACACATTCTGTTTGAAATTCAACATCTGTGTAAATATTACAAAATATACTAGTATTGTATTTTTTAGAGTATTCTAGAGCACTTTCTCTTCTAAAAACATATAATGGTAAAGTATTAATATCTAAAATTACAGGTAAATGTTGATTAATATCATTTCTAATATACTCAATCATATTCTCTTTTAACAATTCAATAAATCTGTTATTCGTTAGTAGTAATTTAATTGGTCTAGCATTTAATGATAATATTAAAAGCATCATATTATGTGTAATATTTTCATAACCAATATATGAAAATGCTTCATATGTATTCGCATATTTTAAATACATCATATTGAATTTTTCAGTTCTAAAATGTGTAGGAACATATGTATATGCAGAATAGTTATCAATAATAGCATCTATACACATATTTTCATCAATTGTAAAATATGGTACATAATATAATGCTAAACCATCATTTTTTACTGCTCTTCTACATAAATCATATGACTTGTTTCTATATTCAATGTAATACAAATTCATACCATAACTATCTACAATCTTGTCAATAATATCAGGATGATTGTAATGTGTTCGAGGTACATATTTATAATCAAAGAATTGCCATTTACAATATCCAATTGACATATCAATAGTTATATGTTTTGGTAAAATTTTTTCATAATTAGTAACCGAATAGTCAAATACAATTTGTGCCATTTCAGGAGTTTTGTGAATATCATTTAATGTTAGATAAGTCATTGGAAAACTTTTAACACATTCAAAAATAATTTCTGGCCATTCCCAAACTTGTATAGTTAGATTATAACCATCTCCGTGATTTTTAGCAAGAAACATACAAATTTCATACGTATAATGTTCTAATGGTACAAATCTAATTAATTCAACATCTTTCTCCAACATAATAATGTAAAATGAATTAATTTGTTCTGTGGTTAAAATATAAGTAGTATTGCTAATAACACTAATCATTTTTTCAATAATGATTTCATTTGAATATTCACTACTACAGATATCAATAAGCATTGAAATAATGTAACCATTTAATGTATTTTTATTAGTTAAATACACTTTATTTGTTTTAAACTTGTCTGGATAAACAGTGACTGTCGCATCACTAGGTATTAATACATTATACACATATTTATTAGTCAAAGTAATATCATCAGTGTATTTGTAAATATCTTGTTCTCTAAAAAAAATAACTTCAGTGTCAATGAAACCATTAGAATATTCATCATTAGTAGCAATCATACACATTTTATCATACTTGTATAAATTATTATATTCTTTACCAGTAATACTATTAACATATATATTAGTATCGTGAATATGAACGTTTTTAAACATATCTGTGAAATCCATCACACAATTTCTGGATCTAGAATTAGATCTGGATCTGGATCTGGATCTGGATCTAGAATTATATCTAGAATTGGATCTAGTTCTCATTTTTTTTAAAGGTTTTCTAATAATTCGTATGCTTTTTCTCTTATTGTTTAATGAGTTGTCATTTAGAGTAGTATCCTTATCAAATACATTCATAGGGAATTTTTCGAACAATTCATTTTTACCAAAACTATAATCCATATATTATATTATTTAGAAGTCTTTTTTTTATATTAATATTAAACATATTTGTATTATAAAAAAATTTATTTATATATTATATGTTATATAATGAATTATAGTGTCCTCAAACAGTATTTGAAACAGAAAAAGTTAGAACAATGGTATAGTAATACAAAAAAGAAAAGTAAAACTAGTAATAGTAATAGAAAAGATACTATACCTATTATTACTACCAAAAAACCTGAAGTTGTAGCAAAAAAATTAATACCTGTAATTACTACTAAAAAACCTGAAGTTGTAGCAGAACCTGAAGTTGATGTTGTAGCTGAAGTTGTAACAGTAGCTGAACCTAAAGTTGAAGTTGTCGCTGAAGTTGTAACTGATGTTCCTAAAGTTGAAGTTGTATCTGAAGTTGTAACAGTAGCAGAACCTGAAGTTGAAGTTGTAGCTGAAGTTGTAACTGATGTTCCTAAAGTTGAAGTTGTATCTGAAGTTATAACTGATGTTCCTAAAGTTGAAGATGTAGCTGAAGTTGTAACTGATGTTCCTAAAGTTGAAGTTGTATCTGAAGTTGTAACAGTAGCAGAACCTGAAGTTGAAGTTGTAGCTGAAGTTGTAACTGATGTTCCTAAAGTTGAAGTTGTATCTGAAGTTATAACTGATGTTCCTAAAGTTGAAGATGTAGCTGAAGTTGTAACTGATGTTCCTAAAGTTGAAGTTGTATCTGAAGTTGTAACTGATGTTCCTAAAGTTGAAGTTGTATCTGAAGTTGTAACAGTAGCAGAACCTGAAGTTGAAGTTGTAGCTGAAGTTGTAACTGATGTTCCTAAAGTTGAAGTTGTATCTGAAGT